>Ga0123354_10009980_pt1 | contig 14590 bp, 7 predicted proteins | sample TergutLab28metaG_2_FD_97872 | JGI IMG/M metagenome (GOLD analysis project Ga0123354, IMG submission 97872) | Labiotermes labralis P4 segment gut microbial communities from Petit-Saut dam, French Guiana - Lab288 P4 | ecosystem: Host-associated > Arthropoda: Insects > Digestive system > Gut ... | reverse complement strand
TTATGTCTTCATTATGTCTTCATTATGTCTTCATTATGTCTTCATTATGTCTTCATTATGTCTTCATTATGTCTTCATTATGTCTTCATTATGTCTTCATTATGTCTTCATTATGTCTTCATTTTCAGGGCAGTCAACCTGCTTCTTCACTGTTTAAGACACTTGCCCTAAAGAAGGAGAAAGAAATTTTCTCCGAAAACTTGGCATCGCCAGCGGAACTGGAAGATTTTACAAACAAATTTAAAAATTATTTTCACGTATTGAAACCAAAATATTCATGCAGTTCTGTTACCACACATTTGTGTGTTCTACGTATCTTGCCCAATCCCTTTCTTTGTTATTGAGTCGTCCTATTAATATTTGACGAAGAGTACACTGAAAAATGTATGAATCAACTCATTACGCAATTCACTGCCACCCCATGTTACTTCCACCCTCGCCGATGGTTATATTCTTCTTCTGTGCACCCTGGACACAAACGCCCTTGAATTTCCTGGTCATAATTTATTTTCCTTCAATATGTTTGGAATAGAGCACATAATTATTAGGTTCCATTATTTTAAGATTCAATGAACTAAAATTTCATAAAATTTTATTAACTGGACTTTGGATATAAATTGATTTTATTTACTTTCTCTTCGATCTATTAGGCTTTTAAAATTTGACGTTCAGGTGATCGCGCATCGTGATAAATTCTTATAATAAAACCAACTAGATGCACTAATCTCTCAAACTTATTTTTGGAATAAAACTCCACATGTTTCGGACAGTTCCTCTGTCCAGCACCAGGAGTTTCTCACTGTACACACGGCAGGATCAGGACGGAAAGTCCTGATCCTGCTCGCAAGCTGTCAGCAAACCTGTATGACATACACCGTTGCTGTGTTTACAGTGAGAAACTCCTGATGATGGACAGAGGAACTTTCCGAAACATGTAAAGTTTTATTCCAAAATTAAATTTCAGAAATTAGTATATCTAGTTGGTTTTATTATAAGAATAGGTTTTTCAAATGTGTAGGCTCCATTCAAATCTGTCGGAGGCAAAAGACCTGTCAAGAAATAAATAACCGCTACTAATTTTAGTGTCTGAAGAAACATATTTGCAGCAGAATTTTTTCCTGAGACAGGGGTTTTATTTTTGTATTTCGGAGACATCATTATCCAATGTCAAGTTTCAATCCCTGACGAATACTCGTTAATACTGTTTTAAGATTGTGTTACATTAATGCCAACCTGATACGCAATTATATTCTGGGTACAAAATCAATTTTGTGCTGGATAATTTCAAAATAATTTGGTGCAGATTTGTTTAAACGGGAACATAACTGTGATACTGTAAGTGTAACGTTTGACAGAACATTATCATGCCATGGCCTTGTAATACGATTTTGGTGACGTCAAAGAAACTGCACACATTACGAATGCTTAAGATACAGGGAGCTTTAGGCACATTCTGGCTGTCTTTTGCGGGTTAGGTTAGACTGTGCAGAGTAATAATCTAGCAGGAACAAATTGCAAACTTTTCGTAATCTGTCTTGAGTCCCTCGTGGTGCATAATAAGAGTTTAACAGGTTGCCTTATGACATACAGTGCTATGAAGTAGCTACAGACATGTCTGATGAAAGTCATATTAAATGATAACCTTAGAATTAAATACCTTGTAAATTTGGTCTAAGATGTGTCAATGTACTGTATCAAAATTCTCAACTGTAATTTTTTAAATAAATGCCATTTTAATGATATTACTTAGATGTTTACGTGTATCGCGTTAGTTTTATTCTATTCTAGCTGGACCTAAAGACGAGGTTTTCTGCAATACCATCGTCAGGGTCTTGCGGTCTTGCAGTGGACTGTAGGTAAGAACGGCACGGCTTTCACTGCAAAAGTCGTCAAAATTCTAACGTCACTTGCAGTGAACACAAACCTCAGAGAACCAGCATAAGCTACAAGGTATCCTACCAATTGGAAACAAAATTTAAACAAAAGTCACAAAACAGTTTGCGTAAAATTCAATATAAGGCGTACTGAATTACTCTTTACATTAGCCTCAGTTCCCTACATAGTGACGTACAGAAAATTAAGATAAAATGCATCCTGTCTTTCATGCCGTGTTTTGGTTTAGGAGTCTAGTTGCAGAATATTTTAGCTAGGCAACTGGGTGATAGAAATTGGGTTTACTTTACAACGAGAAGCTTTTCGATTTGTTCATTTCACCTCACATTTTAGGGCAATATGGATAGCGACATGCCAGATTCACACAGTTTAAATAGATAGAAGAGTCAAATGCAAAATTATTAACACGGTAACCTAGGAAACTTAGTTGTAGAAGGAAGCCTAAAATAAAACACGGCTTAAGGGAATAGGATGTGAATGTGTGGTTTGATGTCAGCTGCCTGTAGGTAGAACTGCATAAGCATAGTAGTGAAAAAGACGATATTCAACAATGATCCTACATAGCCCTATATTCAACAATAATCATATATAGCTTGAACTATTTCCAGCCCTTTAAATTAACACCAAATCATGTAACAAATAAAAGGCAATTAGCTGAGGGCTTATAAAGTCTCGAAAATAGAACTCCCTTCCTTGACATTTGTTGAGTGTTTAGTTATTCAAGTAAGCACTTTGCCGTATCATTTAAGCTCAATAATTTAGTGACATATAAAAATGCGGGTCTAGGTAGTTCCTATTTTCAATACGTGTTACATTCCAAGATCGCTGAATAGTTCATTATTTGTATTTATTCCAGTCAAATAATGCTGGCATAGAATACAGATAGATTTCCCCCTTACGAAGCGAGGAAAACCTCTGATTTCTGGAAATATGTTAAACGGCTAAGAGATGAAATAATTGTCATTATTGAATGGATTTTATTTTTAACTGAGAATTTGGAGTCCTTGGTTTTTAATACAGTGTATACAGTATTTCATTGTGTTTCGATATGCAGGCTTTCCAAAATTTGAAATAAAATGTTCCATATAAGGTTTGTGTCAATTGAATGGTTCAAATTCGTATATACTTGGGGTGTCGGCGATGGACTTTAAATTACTGCTTTTTATATTGTTCAATGACAAAATATCTCGGTGTGACAACCTGGCTGTGAAATTATCTCGCGAGTAGTAAGGTCAGGTTTTGTCTCTTCTGTGTCCCATTTAGGCTACACTATGTTACAAAAGAGACCAACAGACTTACTCGGAAAAGTTTTCATTATTTTCTAGTATCACATTGCAAGATTAATTCATAGTCTCGACAACACTGAGCTGCATTATTCCCTAGCAAGAAAGTTCTCACACACAGCTCTTAGTTGGAATTGCTACATTTTTTATAGGTAAGTGGATCTTTAGATCCGTCACTATTTTCAAAAATCGTGTAAGTTTTTGAAGTACTGTTTACATGAGTAAATCTCTAATGTTCTCAAGATTTTAGTTCTTCTTACAATGCCATGTTGATCAATTACTGAGACTAAGAAAGACTGACAAAGAGATGAAAAAGAAATGCATACAAGCCATTATTAACACAACGACACTCTTGATTCCAGTTCAATAGTTCTCCTTTTCGAAGCGAGACCAGTTTACTGTTAATCCTGAATTGACGTCCCTCGAAAATACATTTTTACCGTCGTGATTATTATTTGTGTATCTCAGTATGAAACTTCTTCTTGTTCCATTCTGGGGTTTATAATTTGGGTTGGCTTCTAGATTTTTGGAAAATTCGTGCACCACTCCGTGGACCTACATAGTGAGATGGATAAACCGGCAGATGTTATAGACTAACTCAGAATAAGTAGTTTTGATTCCAGAGAAACTAGGTCTTTTCCAACTGCTTACGCGAAGAGACAGACATCCGGTTCGCTTAAGTTTGTCTTTATAGATGCGTTTACATCATTTTATATATGTATTTATGTATGTATGTATGTACACACACACACACACACACACACACACAAATTGTACTTCTGTAACACAAGACGATTTACGAAGTCCAAAATCTTTGTGAGCTTACACACAAATATAAAACGGGAATGAGCTGCACTGCCGCAGAAGATGAAGACATGCAGGAAGTATGATTTAGGCAAATCTGGCTTGCATTCATTAGGGTAAAGCAAAGCTTGGTCCTGTAATGTGTGTCATACTCACAACACAAACAACTGTGTGCATCGAATACAAATAACGCACATATATTATGGCTGCTTTTATTTGCAGTTTGTAAAGTAGGTGACGATTTTTATAGTGAAATTTCTTGATGAAAATTTTCAATTATTTCTTTTTGAAATATGTCGCGTAACATTATCTGCCGCAAGAATAATGCAACATGCAGGAAACAGGGCATTTCTATGCTGTATCTATAGAAGCAACAAGCTTGACTTTCTAAAATGTGGAACTGTTGGTGTTAATCAGGTCTCATTCCATATGTCTGACACTATTAGCATTTTGGCTCTTATCGGGACTGTAGAACTAATATTGAGAGACTGCAAATGGCCTGCTAGCTGCTTGTAAAATAATTTAAAAAACAACAACAAATTATGTCTCCTGGCGGACCCACTGATCCAGATCCTATCTTATTTCTATTGTAAGTATTTGCATTATTATCATAATCATTGTTATCTTATTACATACTAATTACAGGAGTATACGGTTCTTATATTTCGTTTTTATTTTGATTTTTAATTATATTAAATTAACGTTTTTCTTCTTGCCTTTTTGTCCTGCTTGTTTTGTCTTCATTTGTTGTTGTCATCTCCATGTGATTTTCATATTTGTAATGGACCACACTCTTGTTCAGTCAGCAAAAAAATATATAATATATCATCACTACTATTTTTATTAATACGCAAATTAAAATAATCAGATGTAAAATGAAAAAACACAGCTACCCTTAAGATAAGCAGAAAAATGTTTGTTTCGTAAATGTGTAATGAGTAACGACAGCGAAGACTTGTCTCACTAAAAATTTGATTAAGCTTGAGGATTATTATGTAACCATTCTTATATTTATATTTGGGTTTTTTTAATAAAATCTAAATTTTCAAGTATATATGGCAGGAGTATTTACTACTTTATTCTTTCAGAATTTCATCAATGCCTTTAATAATTTTTTTTCTTTTCGTTTTCTTTTCATCTTCGTCTCATTTTATGGTGTAAAATGCCAGTAGTTGATGGACAGTCACGAAATAAACGAATAAGCAATTCAACGTGACAGTTCTTTTCTCCATTCCTCGTCAGTATCTGCAGTAATATTTAAAATGTTACCTGCTTTTTGCCCTTCCAGGGTAAGAGAGCAACATTAACACTGCTTAAGCTTAGTCTTAACATCCAGATATGAAGCAATAGAACGAAACTCATGTAAGAGCGTACCTTGTTCAAGTTTAATTCCAGTACTCGAATCACTGATTGATTTCGTAACTAACTGTCTCACATATTTAGAGAAAGGCAAGAGAAGAAGGCATATAAATACAATAAAACTTGTGGGAATACTGTAAATTGCCACCAATTTTACAGTGGTATCTTATACCACAGACACCGATACAGGCTGTGATTTATTAAACTGTACCTACGTATATCCGAACCTTTGGTCTGAGAGATGGAAAAAAGAAAACAAGCTTTGTACACAGGTTGACCTCGGGTTTCGATCTCGGAATATGACGAAGAAAGCCAGCCGTGTTCTGCCCTATGTTTCTTCGGTTAGATCATCTAAATGAGACATGAAACCGTTAAAATTCCGATGCATCCCATTAGTGTCAGGTTCTATCTGTGCGGGTCACTTGGTTTCTGTCTGATTCCAGTCGATCAAAGAGCAAGCAGACTTCACGAGAGAGATTCAGTCTGGCAAGGGTGGTCGATGATGGGGGAAGAGACTTGAAGTCAAGGAGTGGAAACACAGTAGAAAGGAAATAGGAGCATGGCGGTGGTTAAGGGCGAGGGGCAGAGCGGAGGTTGATGAGATATCCATTTATACAACCCCTCACTCCTAACCTAGCACAACTTAAGCAAAGGCAATTTACTCCCTTACTCACATGAGACGAGTATGTGAGGGGACAAAAGATACACACAAGGACATCTATGTGTGAAGCAAAGAAGTTCCTGCCTGCATTGTTCAACAAAACGCAAAAATTTAACACCTTTCTACTTCATCCTCTTGCTAGTATTATTATTGACGAATTTAAAACAAAAGGAAGCATTGTTTATAGAACTGCAAGAATAATTACGAAAACGGAGACTGGAAAGGAATTTCAAATCTACAGAAAATGAAAAGTCGACGGTGATTGACAATTAGGCATATTTCAAGTTATCCCTGTGCAGAACATACGGGCATATGATGAGAGTAGTTTTATAGCTTCGTTTAATATTAACTTCGGCAGTTGTCGGAAATGAGTGGTCATTTTAACCCCTCCCCCCCTCCTTCCGGCAGCTTTACCGCCAGGTAAATTACTGCCGATACTCTTTGCATAGAGGTTGGGTGGTTTCCGGCGTTAGTCCGGACGCCTTGAAAAAAAGAAAAAATTCTTGCTTAGCCTGGGAATCGAGCCACGATACTTCGGAACTGTTTATACCAACTGAGTTATCCCAACTACTAAGGCCTACTTGCGTAAGACTGTTTCTCATATATGTTCTCTTACAATGACGATACGCATGTCAGAATTTCTTGTTGCTTCACGATGCTGGTAGAACAAGATGTAGATGGAGTGGTATCGTAAAATATTTTCAAACCCTTTCTTCTATCCAAACCGACATTCCGAGTTTCTTTAAAATATAATGTCGATTATAATCACAGCGACAACTTTAACTTCGACATATTTAGCCTTTAACAGCATCTACACACACACACACACGCACACACACACGCACACACACAAAAGGTAGAGAATGGTGTCCGTGACAGCATTCACTTAATCACATGCAATGACAATGCAGGTGTCGAACAATGGGCCCCGTGGTTTCTGTATCCTTAATGAGGATGCGTAAGGAAAATACGCAGGTGCTGGAAACGAACAGCGAAATCGCTACCCACCCACAGAGCTCTTTACGGCACGGTATGACATACAGCTTGTATCCGGACTGACCAACTTGTCGGCTCCTCAAACGGCTCGCTTACGACTTTCATAAGTGTGGCCGAGGTTGTCCTTAAATACCTAATTGCCAAGTGTCACTGCAATACAAAGTACAAGCAGGGACAGGCGGAGAGTGAGGGAGATCCGATCGTGACACACACAGCAGCGCATATGTAATTAAAACTGTGGAGGGAACGTGTTTTACTCCACTTTTACAAGTGACGTCACCTGGAGAATAAAATTTTCTTCCTTGCGCTAACAATCGTGTGAAATTCATGAAGTCTGATAAATCGTTAATATATGAAAAAATCATGAAAATAAGATCGATTGCAAGAAGCGGTAACTCATTTCGTCGACTGAGAAGTGCGCTGCGACAGACCCAATCGAAAACCTGTGTTTGTGAAGCCCGAAACCAGCGTCTTAGAACAGAATATTAGTTAGTACTTCAACAAAACAGACTTACAACGTAAGATTACAATACGACTTCCGAGTAATTTGACTCTTACAATTGTAATGTACTTTTAGAATTAACAACTAGGTTGTACAGTATATACGGCATGAAGGCATACAGAGGGAATAGTGGTATAGCTAGTTCCATTCATTCTTAACCTCGACACTATATGAAGATGAATGGTTAGCTTCAGACCCCGGCTGCTTTATCCCGTGGAAAAAAACCATACCATTCGGTCGGGCCCCAGAGCCAGTCTGGGTTTTTCGGAGAACAGAAAAATCTGTTGGTCCTGTCATTCGGACTCCCGAACCGCCCAGACTGCAGATAAGTTGCTGTACCAACTACGTTAATCTGGCAGTCAATGTTCTGCATACGTATATGAATATACGACAAAGTGTCCCAGTTAAGTAGCGTCTTTGTCCCTGTGTTACGTGCTGCTCTTGCTTCAATGAATACAGAAATACTGTGTAGATGTGAAATATTAGGGAGGTAATTATGCTTCGGTCGGTATTGTAGCCTCGACCTTTGCGAATGAAATTTTTTCGCTAATCACTAGCACCTCTTATTCTATCATGATTTCTATAAAAGACTATAATTTATGACAGTTTATCAGTGGAAGTCTCACCGGTAGGAATTGTGGCTAGGATTTGCGCAAGCCACGAAGGCATAAGGAATAGTATAGTTATGGTTGCACGCTATCCTGAAACTCAGCACTATGTGAGTGCAAAGGATTGTAAAGAGCAGCCGCTTTTCTCCAAGAAAATGAGCTTCAGTATCTATCGAACGGGAGGCTGCTTGGACCCCATAAACTGTCTAGACACTTTGGAGAAGAGAAACATTTTACATCTACCGGAAATTGAACCCTGAATGCTGAATCGTTAATACCATTGCCTAGTCACTCTTGTACACTGGTGGAACTGTCCCAGCTTAGCTAGAAAAGGCAAATGTAAATTTTCTCCTTAAAATTTCCAGGGGCTTCATACTAGTAATGTACTTAGTTTGTAAGAGATGGGCGTCAAATGTCTGCACAAGTACACTAGACAAAAAAAAAAGAAAGTAAAGTTTAGCCTGCAGCTTAGTATCAATATGAAACTCATTCCAAGGCGTCGTCAGTGTGTCACAAAACATAAGCCCAAGTTCCACGAAGAGTCTTGATTTACAGACTCAAATGGATAATGAAGGAAACAGGTTTGGCCTGATTGAGGGGTTATGTGCACGTATCATTGGTTAGCTAGAGGGATTGAGGAAAATAAGAAAAATCCTCAACGAGATTAACCGGCACCACAGCCACGATCGAACAAGAAATGTAACGAATACAAGTAAAAAAAAGAAGCAAATCTTCTTCTTCTAAGTAACTTTGTTTGTCAGTTAGTTCGTGACGTTTCGTGTAGGCTATTGGGCCTGTCGTCAAGGGTCAAGTAATTTGTAATTATTCTTGGATTTTTTTACCCTTGAAGATGGAACCCATAGAGTCTCAAATCCAGACGTGTGTGACTAACTACCAAAAAACGCAGCGTAAAACTTATAAGACGTAAATCGTCAATTGCACTGCGGCAGAAGCCCAAAATCTCGCAAGTCAAAACGTGTTACCGCTGGAAGAAGTTTGTTCAGTATTGTAGCCCGGGGACAAGAGATACTGCAGATTAAAATATAGAGACAATCTTCATAATCTTAATGTTTTTGCACCGTGCATCAACGACGATTAAACATTTTATTATCCAACTAATGCACAATATATAATTTGTAGATACAATTAAAATTATAGAATATTTAAAAATACTCCAACATATTTCGGATCACAGAGGATCCATCATCAGGGAGCCTTGTACAGTGCTTGGCTTCCTATACAGTGAACTACACACAAGCACAACGGGTCAGAATATGCTGCCATAACACCGACCTTGACCATGTCAACGGACACGATAAAACCATTCTTGTAATTTGTAGGCAAGCACTGCACGAGGCTCCCTGATGATGGATCCTCTGTGATCCGAAACATGTTGGAGCACTTTTAAATATTTTATAATTTTAATTGCATCTACAATTTATATATTGTGCATTAGTTGGATAATAAAGTGTTCAACAATCTTCAGAATTTTGCTGGTCTTAAGTTTCCATCTCACTCTGATTTAGGAACAGGCCTGAGGACTTGCATGATATAAACCTGTGACTTTTCTTTCCCCCATTTTATCGAAAGCTCAAAATTTCGAGAGCTAAATTTTATCTTCGTCGTCAGGTTAAGCAGAGAAATTAGAAAACTCTTTCTTGAGTCCATAGATGGAACTAATCTCTTATTTCAATCCCTCCGTCTTACAATAACTTAGTAATGACGTAAGCAAGAAATATATATCTTGGCTAGACGGTAATCTTCATGACAGAAACGTTTATATTACCGCAGTTCAAAGGCTCCACTGATAATCCCGCAGTGTGCAACATTCACTGGAACTGTGTACAGCGATCCCCCCTTAGTAACGTTTCCGTCACCCTGTGTGTTTTGAAAGGTTCTACTGAGGTTTAAGTAATCCCGCCTGGGAGGTTATTTGGGCATTCCTGTGTGATTTGTATAAATTCTGTTTTAGCACGTTCAAACATGATGCCGTGAAAAGAGTTTGTGTATCTTGTGCGGGAATCTTTGTAGGAAATGAACTCCATATGCGTGGAGATCTTACTAAGTGGAATACTCGTTTTTAGTATGTAACTTCCTGTATCCCAGTGCGGCTACCTTAAATTGTGGTAAATTGGGATTATTTATTACGTAGAATTTTGGAAGTGTGAAGGAATTTAGTGAATCTTAACTTAAAATATCTTCTCTCTAAACCCGAAAACAAAACAAGGGAATATTAGACGTATCTTTAACATTTTAAAGGATTTACATTCGTAATGATTCTTGTGTTATTTAATTCTTATACAGCAGATAAACACATTCCCAACTCGGAAAACTATATTTCATACTCCGCCAGTATTAAACATGAATATATTCCAAAAGAACTGCACTTTTTTTAATTGCAGTACGAATTGAATTTTTTTAAAGATTCTGTAATATAATAATTCTCTTTCTAATAAATTATAAAACATATATTTCCTGTAGTTAATTTTTAAGAGAATTTTTTATTAAACTGCGACGCCAAGAAACCGTTTATTAACCGATAACATAAGAATAGAGATATGCAATGAGTAAGGTAATTCTTTGTGCATTATTAATATAAGACATAGATATACAATCCATGTAATTCGTCTATTCGGTTTCATAAGTCAGACACATTTGGCAGATAGCTGAATTCAACCAGGGGCTGAGTTCTAGTTTAATATCGTTACTATCTTTCTCCATCTGCCATCCAAGTATAGGTATTACAATAGACCTGCTTTAACGCAAGACTTAAGGAACAAAATATTTCATAATGTTAGCCTAATTATGACTAGCTTAACAAAAAAATCAATGAACATTTTAATTAAATTTCAATCGCCATGCAGATAGAGGCTACTATCAATGTATAGAATGCAAGTGTGAGTCATTTAAAGTGTAATATGGATTAAATAAAGCAAGATACTTATCAAGAAAAGCACAGTAAGCGGTGTGACATACCTGGCTGTACGGTTCATGCAGCACATTTTAAATTCATGCTCGTGCCTTCCATAAGCGCAAGTTAAAAATGAGGTAAATGTCTCTTCTATTAATTGTATTTCGTTGTATGAGTGTGTTAGTAATTTTAACTAATAAGAGCGATGAAATAGATAAAAGTGCAAAGAAAGCTTCAGATGCCAAAGGGAAAAATTGTATGGGTAAGGAATGAAGCAGTCAAAGCCACGCATAACTAAATACAAAAATTTAAAAAATGTATTATTGGTTTATAGACCTTATTTTGTGAACCAGTAATTCCGGTTACCAGTAATGAAGCCTAAGCCTATTTCTAATTCAGGAAAAACTTCGGAATATAAATTCAGGATTATGGGAAGAGTTTATAAAAAAGCCACAAACAAAAAGGTGGATCAAAACATTGATGCAGTTTCTTAGGCTTTCACAGCAGGAAAGAATGAGATGACAGTTTTCTCAATTCTGACAATGTAAGCTTTTGTTTTTGTACTGAATTTTTGGAAGAACTTCCTGGATTTATTTTATAGGTTTCAATTTCTCGGCACGAGACTGTCTCGCCCTCCCTTTCTATAATTCTGATTAGCCACATTACTTGAAACGTAAATCTGTAAACGACCCACTTTTTTCCCCGATTCGATTTATTCTACGAAGATAAAATTCCGTCTTTGTGAAGCGGGAATCGCAAGGTTTCTCCGAAACGTCCCTGCTAACCAACAAGCCTGCATAGTGTGAAAACTTGGAAAACTTTCCTTCGATTAATCCCTTTAGAATTTCATTTGAATATAAATTACATCCATCTTCATGGAGACTTAACTGGTACAAGAGAGGCTAAAATAGCCTATATTGAATACAGGAGTCTAAATGTTATACGTAACTGTAAATAGTTATAGAAAATTTGTAGAACTGTAGAATTATGCAGATTTGTTAGTGTTTATGTTACCAAGCCGAAAGTTCAGTCATAATTTTTGGTTAAAACAAAGATATCCTCGCATGAACAAATACCAAATTTTAAATAATTATCTTTTATGTAAGAAGTTTTACAGTCTAGATTCCTTACTGTCAACAAGACTGTTTTAATGTCGTTTTAATTGAGCTGTGTTGAGTAATCATCCACAAAGATTTATAACAGAAAACAGAGATTTTATGACGGGAGCAACATTCGAAAAACTGAAATAATACAAGAATGCTAACATTTAAAGAGGAAATGTATTTTAACCCGTGTAGAAAGTAGAAAATGTAAGCATAATAGAAACAGCATAGATAGCAGAAGATTCTAAAGGATACTCACATGCTGCAGGATGCACAGAAATTAGAAATTAGGATTAATAAATTAAATAGTGATTATTTTGTACAAACAATTGGATACACAAATATGTAAAGACAACAGAAGCATAATCACAAACAGAGATCGAAATAAGAACAAAAAGCATAGATTGTCTCCTTTTGTAAACATGTACAGTACTTTTGAAGCTGTTTGTCTTACCTTGTATACTGGCCAGTGTGACAGGAGGAAATACGCAAGCTATCCTGTAAACAGAAAAATTATTTGTACATGATGGGAGTTGTTCGATTAGTGTAATTACATAGTTTTAGGACCTATTATATTTTTTCTCATCCCTAAATTAAAATGTTCACTAAAAATTACTTTATGATCAAAATGTGATATATTTCACTTCCGATTAAGCGTTTTGGGAAGAGTGACATGTTAAGAAAATACCGTTAAATAAATTACACATGTCGTCCTAGCACGCTTGAAATATGTAACCGAAGAATTCCGTTAAAAAAAAAAAAAAAATTGGCGTTCTTCTTACTTACAAGAACGTGTCGATTCACTTAAAATCTAATAATATTAACACTGATGAAAATACAGTATCAGTTCTGTTGGTTAATTTAAAAGATTATTGCAAAATATACTGGAATATTATCGCGCAAGTAATGTCGTATAAGTTACTCTAATAAATTTGCTTATAATTGCAAGATTTTAATATCTCAAAGCGGTGAATATTCAGTTTACTGTCTTGCGGGGTGTGACTTCCTGCAGTACGGTATATACTGTGACTTGCTGGAAAATTCTTTCCATCTGTTACCATAACGGATGAAATCCACATTTTCCTCCAGATCTTCGTCGCGTATCTGATAGGCTACTTTGTGTTACAACACAGAGAACAGCATTCTTAATTGCTTGTACGTTCTTGAAGTCATCTTGCTTATCCATATATTTGAACATAAATTGTAATATAATAACGCGTAATAAGTCAGTATGTGTCTGCCCTTCATGGTAGGGCGAAATAATTAGAGGAATATACAGGCGACAGGAAATTACCAGCTTTGGAAGATGGCGTGGATGTTGGTTTCAAAGAGAGCACAGAAGAAAAAATCGTTTTCATGACGAGTAAATAAAAATGCGGATTAAATTCATAATATCGGCGAAACGATAGCTAATATAAACCTATTTTGAAAGCGTAGGGAAACTTCAGATATTCTTAAAGGAGAGTAAAGGAAAAAAATTACATTCAGATAGATGCTGAAAACAACCGAATTATGAAATTGGTACTAATGAATGTTTGTTTCGGAGTCCTGAAAATTACGCTAACTGTTACATTGCTTATTAATTGAAAATTATTTTGCATCTTTGTGAATCTTTTATCTTTGGCCGACGAAGGAGCAGGCCTATAAAGACTGAGGCTCTTTGAGAACATCGTGTTGAGTAGAATATTTACACATACAGGGACGCCGGAGAAAAGATCTTATTTTTATTCTTCAGAATATATTATAGTGATTAATCAAAGGAATGTACGATGGGAAGCCCATATATATATGGCATGTGAGATGTAAGAAACTCACAAAAATTTCCGCCGGAATAGGCCCACACGAAGGGAAGATGTTACTGGAGAGACGTAAGGTAAATGTGAAATTAATATTGAAAGTAACGTTTATAAATAGAATAATAATGCGAATTCGATTATGCTGCTTCATGATAGGTAAAGTGAGAGTATACTGCGAAATAAATAAACCTTAACTTTCACTACGAAGGCGGAGAATTGAGAGACAGACTGGGTCATTGGAGAGTCAAGGCTTTCGGGATGTGCCGCCATATTGTTTGGGGTTATATTTGCCGATGTTTCGAAAGACTGTGTCACCCCCGTCTTCAATATCCGGGCTGCTTGACCTTGAAATGAAGGCTTTCTGATCATTCGAAACTTCGTTAACAGTAACCAAAGAGTCGCGACGCTACTTCCCAGAACACTTGAATCTTCGGAAACAATTTCAAGTCTCAGTGCTGAGAAAATGCAACTGTTCCGCAGATTTAGTCACAGTACACAGTCCTAAAGTTGCGTCCTATTCCGTCGGTACCGGCAGATCTTCCGCTCGGGGGGGGGGGGGGGGGGGGGGGGGGGGGGGTTGGAGGCGGGGAAGAGGCGAAGAAAGAAAAAAAAAAAAAAAAGAGAAAAGGGGGGGGAAAACACCAAACAACAACAAAAAATTTTAAAAATTGATG
>Ga0123354_10009978_pt1 | contig 14593 bp, 11 predicted proteins | sample TergutLab28metaG_2_FD_97872 | JGI IMG/M metagenome (GOLD analysis project Ga0123354, IMG submission 97872) | Labiotermes labralis P4 segment gut microbial communities from Petit-Saut dam, French Guiana - Lab288 P4 | ecosystem: Host-associated > Arthropoda: Insects > Digestive system > Gut ... | reverse complement strand
TCAACGACATTTGCAGGCAAAGGTGGTACGAACACTCGATCTTTAACGAATCCCCATAAGAAAAAATCCAGGGGAGTAAGATCCGGGGAACGGGGTGGCCATGCTTTCAAAGTTGTAAAGCTCGTTTTGAAACACCCTGTATTAGTTAGATATGAAACGCCGCCGGTTTGGCTGTTTTCATCTTTCATTTTCATTATAAACTCTGGCCTGATATCCCCTCCTCATGAAAGTGATATAAGCTGGGTCAGTTTTATCGCAAGAACACGCTGATATATCGTTATCATCACATGATATGCAGAACACATCGTAAACACAGGAGGAATTTAAAGCTTGCGCGAGTTGGCAAGGTGAGAAGAGTTGCCGCTCTTCCTTATGTGCCCCGAGGGAAGACGTTTACATTCATAAGCTGTCTTGTTCTACTTACGAATTCTGGTAACCTAAAAACATACTTTTCTTTAGCCCTTCTGTGTGCAGTAAAGTGTGATTACTGGACTGGACGATAGTCCATTTAAGACGCTTTCGGTTGATAATAATTACAAGGTGGTATTAATTTTAAAGCGATGGTTGTGGAAAGATAGACCATATCGCAGTTTAAAGCACTGTCCCGGCGTTTGTTTTGGGAGCCTGTGAAAAAGTGACGATAAAACCTTTCGGGTTATTCCGTCCGAGGGCCGAGGATTTCCATTAGATAGGCCGCGTTACGATTTTTCTCTTCTCCAGGGGTGCATAAATCCCAGGCCTCATATTGCCTGGACTACTAAATTTTGTACGATGGCTCCTGATTGTTGTGTGCCCACAGAATGGAAATTGGTTCATGTCACCCACCTGGCGCCAAGTATTTTGAAGTGGGTCTTGGGTTTTTGGAAAGTTTGTCCTCCCCCGCTCTTCACTATTTTGTCCAGAAATTATCATTATCCCATTCAGCATTCTGCACACCGTGTCTTTTTTCCACGGGTTAAGGCGGTCGAAGCAGCCACTCTCTTCTATTCGCTGTTAAGCTGACGAAAGGATGGCGGTTATCTTCCCCCTCCCGTGGCGTGATATGCATTGACTAAACCTAGCTACTGGAATTTACATAGCGGAATAGGTGTACATTCTGTGGGAGAATGGATGAAGTCTGGTCCTTAGCATCAGATCCTTTCAGAGGTTTCGTAAGTCCTATGCGAATGTTGGCTTCATGACTTGAAATAGGTCACAGCCACTGCCTTCTTCCCTTTCCTCTCTATAGTTCACTATCCCATGGAGAATGCTGCTCCTTTAAAGTTATAGTTCTTCATCTGCTCAGTTAGTTGCTCGAGTTTCTTGCAGGTTTATCATCATTTTCACAAGCACCCGTAACTGGATTACACTGCAGAGCGGGATGAACTCGGTCTACATCTTCACGTCCTGTTTCTTTAGTATTAATTTTAATATTATTCCGTAACTCCTGAGCTGTACCAGCCCATATCTTTATGCACTGTTCCTTTATACCGATTTTAATATTATTCTGCCACTGGACTCCGGTCCTGAGCCGTATGAACCCAGTCCACATCTTCACACCCTCTGTCTATAGTATCCATCCTTAAGAGTATTCTGTAATTAATAAGGTTTTTTATGTCACTTCTGGTTTTATGATTATAACATTAAGCCTGTATCTGTTTTTTTTTTTTTTGACGTGTGTGCTACTGCTTTTGCCCTTCCATTCCTCTTTGAGCTGATCACCAGAACAAAATCTGGTGAAGGGTGCTTCTTATTAACCTTCTTGTCTGTACTGTTCCCTGCTTATAATTATATTTCCGCATACGTTTTCGACGCTTAATAAGTAGTGTAGTGTTTCAAAACGGGGTTGAACCTTAGGAAGTGTAATTTTTATCTAAATTATATTGACATAAAATACGCATCCTGCCGTAAACACACTGTGTCCCCGACAGCCATGGACTCACTGCCCACGGCCTTTACCTCTTGGCACACCTGAACCATGTGCAGTTCCACTTCACAGATTGATATAATGAACTGTAATTCCACTCTCGCTTTCCTCCTGCCTCACGTTACGTATCTGGCGTTTCCATCACTGACTATTTTTGGTATACTGGCCAAGGTTAGAACTTTGTGGCCGAGGAAAATGACTACGAACAGTGTGACCCGAGTTAATTTTACAGCAAGAGTTTTAGACTTTTCTGTTCATCGCCTCGTACCGAAAGATTTGAGGCATGCTAAGGTTCCTATTTAACGGCAGCTGGATCTGTACTCTGGTGTGGTTAAAAAAAATGCTTAGAATTTAATCTTCAGGTATCCGTTGTGTCTTCAGGCGAGGATAAGCAGATGGACAACTTTATAGACAAATCCGCTGTCAAGTGGTGACATGATGAGTGTGACTTCTTTCAATCCGGAACATATTTAGGAGGACTCGTGTTCAGATGTATATAAGGATCATTTATTTGCATTTTCCCACTGGCTGTCACGTAGCACAACTGACATTCTCGTTAAAGTGTGTTGGTGAACTTCTGTAGTTAATGACTCAGAGAAGTGAAAGTTGGACTTCACTCTTCATGATTAAATGCCAGAGTACTTCAGAGTGCATAACTAAAGCATGGTCTGAGGTAAGGGGTTTTGCAACTACTGGACCTCGGGTGTACGTTTTGTTAGAATCTGGGGATGTGATTTTTGTGTCGCCGGAGCAGACTGTGATGACGTTATTGGTGGTGGGCGGTGCGGAGGTGCGGGGTAGAATGGCGAAGTTTCATAAGTAACAACGCTGTGTTTCGTACGGAACGTATTGAGGCCCGGAATCAGTTTCATCAAATGAAGAGGGTCACGTGCAGCTCGGATGGCCGAGATATTTTGTGGGACTCAGAGGAAAGCAGCCACTTGGAAGACCGAGATCGAGATGGATGTATAATCTGTATTGAATTGTATCGTAGGAATGTATGTTGCCTAGGTTTGTACTACATCAGAGTCCTACCTATTGGCAGAGTTTGGTTTTGGAGGTGTTTAGAATTTGGTTCCTAGTATCCATTATTATTTGTTTATTCACTTAGAGGGGGCTTTTGTAATGCTAAAGACTTAGACAAATTTTGGTCACATGCAGACTGGCCTTAGACTACGTGCACGTTGTGAGAAGCGAGTACCTCTCCACTATGTCACGTGCGTACTGTACATCACCTGGTTGTATCACCTTCGGAACCGCGTGATGATTTCAAGTAGACCTGTAATTTGCTGACGTTTCGTGAAATTTAAATGTTTATTTTGAACATACCTTTGTGATAATGTATAAAATGTAAAAAAAAAAAGAAAAAAAAAAAAGAGCAGCCGTTCACCACAGAATTTTTGTAAGAGATTTAGTGTGTTCTGTAACATGTGTCGGCCAACTGGGTCATCTGCAGGTAATAGAACTGTGTACGGAGTACGTGGGAGGAAATTAGCAACGTAAAGTGTAATAACAAGAAGAGAGATCTCATTTTATTGTGTTTATGATTGTTTTAAGTAACACTGCATATTAAGGCATAAATTGATATTTTTTTTCTCACGGGTGTGATCTCTTACAATAAAGGAAGGCTAAATTAAGCGTAAGTTGAAGAAATCCAAGAAGTTGCAACTGTATGCAGATATTTATTTGCTGCCAAATTACTCTACGTGTTGCGGGCGTCCATCGCGCCCATCATCAGAAGTATATAAAACTGTAGCTGCAGCCTCTGGTACAGATCGTACTATCTGGGGAGCAAGCTTTCTCAAACGTGACCACGTGGTCACGGAACTACAAATATAAAACAGATTAAGCGTGTTTGGAAAGAGGGTGCTGAGGAGACTATTTGAAATGGAGAGTGGAGGAGCCAAAGCTGGTTGGGGAATTGTAGGGTTTTCGTAATTTGTAATACATGTTAATAGTAGGTTGGAGAAATTACGCAGTGAGTAACTTCATAACGTGCTGGTATTTGTCGGATGTTATTAGGAGAAAGTGGGTGGAGCATGCAGATAGGGAGCAGTTAAATGAATACAAATTTTTGTCTGGGAATCTCAAAGGAAGACGTAGCCTGATGAGAGGTATAGGCGTAAATAGAGGACAGTATTAAAACAGGTTTTAAGGGAAAATGGCGTGAAGGTCAGGGCATGATGCTGTGACTGGCCGTTGTAACGACGGCGGGGACCTTCGTGTTCCGAAAAAAAAAAAAAGAGAGAAAAATAGATCTGTTTTGCTACTTCCAGCGCCTAAGGGAGGACTCCACTCCATGAAGGTAGTCGCATTTCGTTAAATACACAGTTTGCACGAAGTGGAATAATTTCTTCAAGGTGGCACAACCCCGTTCCGTTGTTACTCTTATGCAGAAAGTAATGTCACAGTCGACACATCTTCATATTCAGTAAGAATAAGGCTACACGTTTGGCTGTAAATGATGAGCCAACATCAGGCTTAATTACACCAATATTCAGGGAAAGGGGGGGGGGTAAATTTTACAGCTGTGTTTCAGGTTTGAGATCTCAACTTCAACCAGTTTTAACCTTTTAAATGCTAGCGGTTTCTTTACTTACAGCCAGGTTTGACATTCAAAAATTGTACATGGTTTGTACATGGTACTCGCTTGGCGTTGAGTGTTTTGTACGGATCTCAGAACAGAGACCTTTTCTTTATACATCATCAACTGATTGGTTTTTATAGCCATATTGGAAAGTGTTTACTGCGCGGTACGGACTGATTCCTTATGTAAAGCAGATACGTTTAGTCTTTAAAAGGTTAACATAAACTCAGCGTTAGAGACATGGAATGCCTGAAATATAAAATTTGAAGTTTATATAATGTTAAAAATATTAACTAGAATAATAAGACATAGACAGATATATCTAATTGTCAACGCCTCTTCTCCTGGTATGCAGAATACAATATTCTGACATTTTGGATTACAGTGTCTTACTTTCGTAGGCTGTTATGACCATTACAGTTCAATATGGCTCAGGTTCCTCCCAAATTATTCACAGTCATTGTAGAGCCTGTAGAAGGAGGCGGCAGGTATCTCCGAAACTGTGGTGATCACCTCCAAGAATTCACGGTGTCATAATCAAGAAGACCACAACCCACCGCTATGAAGGCTTCAAATTTAATTTTTGTATTATTTTTTCTTATTACCGTCCATCAAGAAAAACCAATTTCCAGCTGGCGTGCTGGGGCAAGCGTATCGAATTTAGCATTGTGTAGGTTACTTCTGCTGACGAGGCGTGCTGTAGCAACAGTTTGCGCAAGGAAGTTCAGTGAATTATTGCGTCGATTTATTGGAATCAGAAGTAATGCCAATCTGACGGAATTTTGTGCCGGCAGCAAGCAGGTTAGTTTGGGATCAATAGCATTCTAGAATTAGAAATATTCGTACATTCAAGAGGCGAATTTGGCTTCAGCTCACTGTTTGTACTCATCTTCCCCATTGTGTTTCACGCTGTGTGACCTTGTCAGTTAAAGTATTGTTAAATAACCTAGGAATTTATCCTGGAAACTTGAATTCTCCTGAAAAAGTACAGCACAGAGCGCGAGCTTTGTTATACGAGACAACTGACTAAAACTTTGTTCCCTGGAGACTTCCAATGTAAGCAAATAATGGTGAGGCTCCGTACAATCGTTTCCAGCGATAGATGGCAGGAGAGACAATGGAACTGTCCTTGGATTCCGTGTAATTGTTAAGGTCGGTTAAAAAACCAAATTCTTCGTTGTGCGGTGAGTGGCAGCAGCTCTTCTGTTTTGGTGTGCTCAGAGAATATTCTGAACGTCTGAATCTCATGACAGGTTCACTCTACCATATTCCGTTCGCTTTCTTTGTGTGGTAATGTATCTTGAAAATCCAATTTCATGAAAACATCTTGTTACAAGAGGATTAAACTTGCCCACTTCGCATTTCTGCTGTTAAATGAGCCCTCCACAGAAATTAATAATGGAGCCGTAATTGCATTATTAATTCAGTGCGGAATCAGGAGTGCATATTTCGACCGAATATAATACTTTATCCTTCCCTCCCTCGCGTACAAATACCACCAAGAACTCCACTGTGCATTATATTAGTTGTTAACTCTGTTCTGTTGGGTCGCAGTAAACGTACGAGAGTATAATGAACGTTAGACCTTTCCGAGAGGGATTTGGCAGAAAGTGTGGGCTTTATATTTGGGCGGATACAACAGAAGCAATACAAAACTATTAATCTTGCATTCGTATGCGCTTCTGGTGTCATTGGTAGTTCATTGGGTCTCCACGTGTCATTTTTTAACGGACGAACGTAATTCACGGCTTCCAAACGAGAATAATTTCAAGTATTGCGCGCAACAGTGGATCATCACCCGGAACCCGTAATCCGAAGACTTAGAAAGGCTTATTTTTATGTTAAATGCATAATTTTTGTATTAAAATGGAACTTGGAATTTGTTATTTCAATAGGATGTTGGTCGTTAAATTTATTCGCTGAACTTCAGAGAGATACTCGTTGAATTTCAGTCTTGTGCGTCACAGTGACCGAATGGTTAGCCGGCAAAATTTTCTGTCTCCTCTACACAATAGCGTAAGTTTGAAGTAGAGAAGTGGATGGTTGGGAGTTGAAGCGGTGGACTCCCAAATACGAATCAGCTAGGCTTGCTGCGCTCTGCTGGTTTTCGGGTGATACGTTCTTTTATGTGCCGGAGTCACTGAACCATGTATCAGCAGGTCATGTGGGTTTGCGTCACTCAGGGGGCAGTATAGCCGTTTTTTTAAATTATGTTTCCACCTGAATTAATCGCCATATTTGGGCCCACTTTCCACGAAACAGGGTGACGTACTATGTGTGGGAATGTGTTCAGGGACGTTAGCCTGGATATAAACGACAACCACCTTTGACTTCTCTGTGCACCTTTCTTCATGTGAACACTCGGGGTTAGTCGGTATAGCAACTAGGCTACGGGGTGGACGGTCTGGGGTTTGAATTCCGAGAGGGAAAAGAGATTTTTATTTTCTTTAATACCTTCTGACCGGCTCTGAGCCCCTCCCAGCCTTCTGTTCAATGGGTACCGTGGGTAAAGCGGCCGGGACGTGAAGTTAAAACCTTCATCTGCGGCCGATGCCGAGGTCAAGAATGAGTGGAGCTATATATCCACTCCCCATATGCCTTTATGGCGTGGAGAGGAAGAACTTGTTTACTTCTATACACGTCCGCATAGTTAAGCTACGGAAATTCTGGTGGAAGAACAGGGTTTGGGGGTGTCTGATACAATACTGAGGAGAACATTTGGGCTTCAGTCCGACGCGAAATTCTAGTGTATTCCGTTAGCGCCTATACCGTAGTATTAGGGGAAGTTCCGGGTTCGAATAGCTTTCCTGGAACCGTCTACCTAACCCTCCTTTAAGCAAATGATGGAAGAATATCTCGAGTAGAGAACCATATTTTCCTTCTACGTCCTCTAAAATTCCCAATTCTTTAGAGTTGAAAAGCATCGTTAAATATTCAGAAAGGAAATTACCTAGTGAGGAGATTTTTCTCCTGGTATTATTGCAGTGACTGAAGTGAGAACGATCGGTTGGGTGGTGCACTACCATCCATGATGAAAATGAATGCATACAATACAGGTCAATTGAATTTTCACAAAGTACGAAACACATTGGCATGCCACATACCCAGAAGTGTGTACAAAATTGTGGTTGATGTACGTACACATGTCCTGACTCCTAGTGGTGGACCACCGACTGTTCTGCTCCGAACTGATGTGACTGGTCACCGGAATAGACTTTTACGCCACAGCGTGCATTGATGAAGTGACGATGGTGGCGATGATGATGATGACACGAACAGGAACAATAATAAAGCAGTGCGTGTATATGAAACCCGTGTTTTGCATTATATCATAATGAAGCGGTTAATTTCGTACCGATGTATTTGGAAGTTCTAAATTCGTGGGCGTGTCCTGCAATAGATTCATTTGCGGAAGTGCTCAGCAGTTGCTAAATATTCGGACAGCTTCCTGTCTTGCAAATGAAGAGCTGGTAACACGAATTGCTGTCTCAGAATTAGCATATTGAGAGTGATTAGCAGACTGTCTTGTTTATGGAAGGGAGGCACAGACATTTTGTTGACGCACCGGTAATTAATTCGGGAAACAACCAACATGAGACAGATTTGGATGCCGCTCTCAGTTGAAGGTCAACATCCAGCCGTTCATTGCCAGACCCAGGCCAGCAGCGCGAAGGGAGGAGAGTGATACTGCGCACAGAGATTCAGCCGATTTGCTCAGTCGGTGTGGGTTAGCGTTGAATTAACTGTATGGTGGAAGGGGAGGTCCCGCTGTTCCGATTTAACAAACATTATTGTCAGTAGCATGCATTTCACGTTTAAATCCGGCCTTCTTTATTAACCTTTTAAAGCCTTGCGATTACTTTACCTACAACCAGGTTTAACACTCAAAAATTCGACGTTGTTCTCACATTGCGTTTATGTGTTTTTGTACGGATCTCACAACAAGCAGCGACTTTTCCTTACACAGCATTAGCAGATTGGTTTTGTATAACCGAGGTGGAGAGTGTTTACTGCGCGGTACGCACCTAGTCCTTCTATGAAACAGACACGTTTAGTCTTTGAAGAGTTAAACTCTGCCAGAATACCGACGACCCTGAGCTGTTCGGCAGCCGCTGAATGCAAATTCCGGAATGTCATTGAAAATAGGCCAAGTCGTCCTTTCCTTCCCTTAGTATTCCTAACTCTTTATTCGTTGTCAGTCCGTAATTTTTCATTGGACGTCATATAACTTCATTATCCGATGCAGTGTTAGGAAATAAGTATAAAAACATGGTCGCTATAGCGATTACGCTACGTGTCGGACGGTTCGGGTTTCGAATCCAAATTAAAGGAAGAGCCCTTGTCCGATTCCTGACCGGCTTTGGGTTCCTCCCAGCTTCCAATTCGGTGGGCGCTGGGGTCTTATCCAGGGAGTGGGGGATTTACCTCCATCCATTACCGAGGTTAAGCTTGCCTTCACGTTAAGGCTACTCTTGGGGCGTGGAGAGGGAAAACTTTACCTATTTGCCACTTTAGACACGTTCGCAAAATTGCGAAAAGCGACTGTTAGCTCCGTTATGTCTGTCCGTCCTCATGGAACAACTCGGTTCCCACTGGACGGATTTTCATGAAATTTGATATTTGAGGATTTTTCGAAAATCTGTCGAGAAAATTAAAGTTTAATTAAAATAGGACAAAAATAACGGGTACTTTCCATAAGACCAATATACACTTTCGATCATATCTCGTTCATTTCTTCTTAGAAAATATTTCAGACAAATGTAGATAAACCCGAAACACAATTCTATATTCAATACCTTTTTTTTTTCGGAAATCTTGGCGTTTATGAACTAATGTGGCAAAATATTGTAGAGCGGGGCAGGCCACGGTTGGTTATATGGCGCATTGCATGCTTGATATCTAAGGATACAAATGCATACACAGGGTGTGTAATACAAATTGCTTTTTTTCTCTGCAACAATGGTTGCACGAACGCGCATCATTGTTACGTAATACGTACATTGGCTGTCTTTTAGCATCTTAACTCTGGAGTGAATATGGGAGGAAGAGGGCCATTCACTTGTTGGATGGAGTATCGTCATGTTACCGTACGTAGACAAATTATCGAACGCAACTAAGTTAAATGTAAGTTGTGTTTAGCAGTTTATTGGTTTGTTTGGGGAGAGGGTGGGGACAGGTCGGTGTGACGGACAGAGCTGAGTAGGTGCCACCACACATCCTTACAAGAGGACGTTTTTGAAACGCTGGATGTTGGATTAATTGTAAATACCAAAGCTGAATGATTCTAAATGTGATATGCCAACTTCAGAATCCGGCATTTAACTTACACTTACAGACGGCCTTTTCTATTAATTCATGTACTTGAAGTCGTGTAGTGTTACTAGAATGTTGCTAGAACTCCTTGTTATGTCAGTAAGACTGACAGTATACGTATAATGTTAACATTGAGGCGCGTTCGTTCGACCATTGTTGCAGCGGAAAAGCAATAAGTATTATATATTCTGAGTGTGCGTTTGTAGCCTTGGTGTCCAGCATGCAATGCGCATTCGCCATATTGTCATCTGTGTCCTGTCCGGCTCTACCAAATTTTTTTCCACATTATCTCATAAACGGTGCGATTTAAATAAAAAAAGGGTTAATTGAACATAAAATGGGTGTTTCAAGTTTCTCTACAACTTTTGTCTGAAAAAATTTTTATTCTAAGAAGTACTGAAAGGGATATGATTTAAAATGTATCCTGATATTTATGTAAAGTACCTTTTATTTTTGTCCGATTGTAATTAGACTTGAATTCTCTCAACAGAGTTTCGAAAAATTTCAAGTACCAAATTCCATAGGGGACCGCGTAGCACAGTGGTTAAGGTGCTGTGCTACAAATCGGAATGTCGCTGGCTCGATTCCAGGTAGTGTCATTGGAATTTTTCATTGACATGATACTTCCGATCCGACTATGGCCCTGGGGTCGACTCAGCCTCTAACAGAAATGAGTACCAGGAGTATTTCCTGGGGGTACAAAGCGGCCGGTGCGTAAGGCTGACAACCTTACCACCATCCTGAACCATTGTCACGTAATCTGGGAACCTTAACTTCCTGGAACCTTCTGGGCACCTCGGGCCTGTACTGGGACTGATTTTTACCAAATTCCATAAAAATCCGTCAAGTGGGAGCCGAGTTGTTCCTTGCGGACGTACAGACTGACATGACGAAGCTAATAGTCGCTTTTTGCTATTTGTGAAAGCGCCTAATACAAGTTTAAAATGAATGGATGTCATTTGAAACAAAGGACATGCCACGCAACGTTTTTTTGTTTTGTTTTATATATACATGCAGTGACGTGATACGGTCCGGGAGCGTTTCACGAATTGTGACAGATAACAGTGGCACTGTGTGTGATTCATTTGAAATGGCGAAATCGGCGCCAGTCACTGCGCCGTATCAGTGTGTGTGTGTGTACACGGTAATCCCGGCCATTTTATAATGGCCGATGTCATGGTATAATAAAGCCTACAACAAACGCGCCGAGGGGACAGAAATGTCGATAAAATTGAAATTAACTTACAGAACACCGGTTGGATTGTGACGTCGTTTCTTTTTTTTTTTTTACGTACGACGCGCCGTTTCTTCCAAAAATACGGCGTTGCTTTCACTTGGTGAATTATGTAATGTGATGGTCATGTTTTTGAAATGATTACTTCGCGTGCTTCAGTTGAAGATTTTAAACGCCCTATGAAAATGAGTGTTTGATACGGGGGCGAATCAAATGAAAACCTTAAATATTTTTTATCTCGTAATTTATTGAACGCAAAAGGTACACAATGACTTCATTTTTCTATGTAGTCTCCATTCACACACTCATTCATTCACTGTTACGTGTCGATTTTCCTTCACGATGGCTTCAACTGCTGCAATGGCCTCTGGTGTCACTACTCGGTGTGCCTGACCAGGTCGAGGTGATTCTGTTACAGAACTAATGCCGTTCATGAACTTCCTAGTCCACTCGTACACTTGCTGTATTGACAGACATGCATCACCATACTGAACTTTCATTCGTCGATGAATTTCGACGGGTGTCACCCCTTCACTACGTAAAAAAACGGATGACAGAACGCGGATCTTCTTTGGTGCACGTTGCAAGCGGGGTCGCCATCTTTACACCACTGCTGCGCCGTCGTGTTGCATTCCTGCATCGTAGTAGTGCCACCTGTCGGCCACTCTTCAAACCATGAGCATCACTGTTGTCAACTTACGAGACAATCGGGCTGTGTTCCAAATTTTTATCGCACTTTTAAGGTTTTCATTTGACTCTCCCTCGTATTATTGTAGTGTCTGTTTGGGATTCACAGACGTAAGAAACATGCATCTACGCGGGGGAGACGCAGTTCTTATTCAGTGCTTTGGTTTGTGTACAGCGCGAAGTTGAAAAGCACATCGCATGGACATGTGATGGGTGTGAAAAGGTAAAGGTAAAGCAGTCCCGTTACAGACCTGGAGTGGCCCAGATGGATCCAGGAAGTTAAGGTTCCCAGATTTCATGACAACGGCACAGGATGGTGCTAAGGTTGTCAGCCTTACGCACTGGACGCCTTTACCCCCAGGAAATGCTCCTGGTACTCATTTCTGTTAGAGGCTGAGTCGACCCCAGGGCCATAGTTCGATCGGAAGAATTTTATGTCATAAAATTCCAGTGACACCAGCTGGGTGTGATGGGTGTAAGGAAATGAAAATTAGATGTAGAGCACACGATTTTAACTGCGCCTGTGGACAAAGGAGTCTGCCTTGGAGATTTGACCGCGTTTTTGTATGAAGAGAGAACATCCTTGCCTGCATTATTAGGAACAGTTAAACTTTTAACGTGCGGCTATATCTGGGGGCATTGCTACAAGCAGTACTTGGCGGTTTCATGTGTTTTGTGTAAGACGTTGGCGCGTAATGAAGCTGTTTTCTGATCTGACTTAATCGCTTATGTCATTTAACAGATTTCGAAAAAAAAAAAAAGTGTTATGGCATGACGCAAAGGAAGTTCTAAGTAGGAATTTATTTTGAATATGTTGGTCGATTGTGACATTTTCTTTGCCCGTAGCTTGCGTAAGGAATAGACAGGCGCAATTTGAAAGTTGTGTGGGATTAACGTCGGACGTTCTTGTGCTCTGTTAATTACGTGTTTAATATGCAGGGCACTGAAACCATGCTTTTCGATCGATTTCAAGTAGTACAATTTTTGGCACGGGAGTATCTGGTTGTTTATTGCACAACATCCGCCATACGCCTGAGCTGGTGCTAATCAGTGCGTTTAAGTGTAAAACGGAAGGTTTGCTTCGTCTCTTCTCCTGTGTAATGAATTTTTAGCCTTGGGGCAGGTCTGTTTTTTTTTTTTAGGGTTTTCGCTTGGGAAATTGATTTTTTAGACTGCTGCGATTCCCGTAGACGAATCACGGCCTAATGGTTTTCTCGGGTGACATGTTTGTTACAGCGGACAGCGTAGATGCTGTCAACGTAGGGTCACTGCATACCGATCAGTTGACCTTAAAACTCTGGATTCAGTATGCTACTAGTATTTAAAAAAATTATCACTGTCTAACTCATTGGAGCAGAGTCCTTCCTGAGAAGCTAACAGATCTTCATTTAGTCAATAAATTCGCAGCGTTTTATGGAACCCGAATGTTCATTACCGCATTCACAAGCTCCCGCCTTTTATCCCTCTCCTGAGACAGAGCATTCCAGTCCATGCCTCGCCATCCTAATTCTTGAAGATCCATTTTAATATAATCTATCTAAGCCTGAGCATTGCGAGTGGTCTCCTTCCCTCAGGTGAGAGACCAAGCCACGCTACATACAAAACACCAGGCAAAATTACAGATCTTTGTATCTTGATTCTTATAATAAAACCAACTAGAAGCACTAATTTCTCAAATTTATTTTTGGGATAAAACACTACATGTTTCGGACAGTTCCTCTGTCTATTATCATGAGTTTTTCACTGTACACACAGCAATGGTATATGTCTTACAGGTTTGCTGACAGCTAGCAAGCTGTCAGCAGAACTGTTTGGCATAGACCATTGCTGTGTGTACAAAGAAAATATTCCTGATGATGGACAGAGGAACTCTCCGAAACATGTAGAACTTTATTCCAAAAATAACTATGAGAAATTGGTGCATCTAGTTCGATTTATTATAAGAATTTATCACGATGCACAGTCACTTGAACGTCAAATTTGTATTTTGACATTTATGTTTTTGGATAGCAAATTGGAATGTAAAAGAGTCTTTACCGAAATTATCACTGTCTGCTTTTATTTTGTACTGACGTCAAATTATAAAACTGCACCACTCACCTGTACACGAACTTTGAATTATTTGTGTATCCACTTAACAAGTAATAACGTCAAGAAATGCCACAAAGAACACCCGTACTTTACAGAACTGACTAAAATTTCAGTGTAGCTACGACTAATAAATGAGCGTGTTTATAGGAAAAGGGAATGCGTGGTGAGACTAAATTCCAGCAAGATGTACGAATTTTCGTAGAAATTCCTCCCCCCCCCGGCGTGGTGTACAGTCTAGTGTAACATACTACAGGGAAAGAAGTACCTAATTTACGGACTTATCTTTGTACAGTGTACCTGATATCTGTGCGGTTGCATGCCTGTTGGATTTGTGACTGTGCTTTTTATCATCTTTCATACGTCTGTCAACAATAGATGTTTACTTACTTACTTTATGGCGCAGAGTCCTTCTTGAGAACCTAACTGGTTTGCAGCTAGTCAAGATATTGCCCGCATTTCACGGAACCCGAAGGTTCATTACCGCACTCACAAGCGTCCGCCAGTTCTCTCTATACTGGTCCAGCCCAATCTAGTCCATATACCCACATCCCACCTCCTGGAGATCCATCCTAATATTATCCACCCATCTACACCTAGGTCTCCCCAGTGATCTCCTTCCCTCCGGACTCCCCACCAAGACCCTATACATCCTCTTATCTCCTCGCCCATACGCGCCACATGCCCAGCCCATCTCATTCTTCTCGATTTTATCACCCTCACAATATTGGGTGAAGAGTACAAATCATTTAGCTCCTCGTTATGCAATCTCCTCCAT
>Ga0123354_10009977_pt1 | contig 14593 bp, 7 predicted proteins | sample TergutLab28metaG_2_FD_97872 | JGI IMG/M metagenome (GOLD analysis project Ga0123354, IMG submission 97872) | Labiotermes labralis P4 segment gut microbial communities from Petit-Saut dam, French Guiana - Lab288 P4 | ecosystem: Host-associated > Arthropoda: Insects > Digestive system > Gut ... | reverse complement strand
CCCGACAAACCTGTTGGGAATCCTGTGCTTTGCCAGAGAACATTCAGTTCAGTTTTGTGCGTTTTTTTTTTTTTTTTTTACACAGTTAAACTGCAAAGTTTAACTTAGAATGTATGGGGCCCTTTATTTGGAGAGTCAACCCCTAACCTTTTCCTTCCATATGTGACAAATCTTAAACATAACTAAACTAATTTTAATTTACTCTATCACTTTAATGTTAAATGTATATACTACTAGAAGCCAGGATAATGCAGCTGGTATAGTGTCTAGGCTACAGACAGGATGATTGAGGGATTTTCCTCTTCCCGCAGGGGTAAAGCGGCCAGGGCATGAAGCCAGCCACACGCCTCTGTCTAGTGCCAAGATTAAGAATGAGTAGACCTAATACTTCCACTCCCCCTATTTGCCATCATGGCATGTACAGGGAAACTGTACCTTTAATTGTATACCTGTACATATTAGCTGTTGATTTTACCGGCCTGAGTACTGAATGATGCTTCAGGCTTTGTACAAATGATGTTAATTGTGGCCTGTCCTTCACATATTTTGCCTCACAATGCAGAATATGGGTTCAGATGGTGAGATGTAACTGCAGTGCAATATATATTTGTTCATTCCACCTATATATATATATATATAACATTATTCCACACTGAGTAGCAGTGGGTGCAGTAGTCCATTCTTGTAGCATTGGTACGAATGTTTCCCATACTGAAGTCTTGCATTCATGCTTCAGATAAATGTGGTAATAAAGTTTATATTAAATTCATTCCCACCTTATTGAGGCACAGTTGTGAAACAACAACTAATAGCCTCATCGTGTGCACCCAATTGTCTCCACAGAACAGTACACCTCTGTGAAGACAGATTTTCATGCTGTTTCATATTTGGGATTTTTACTAAAATTTGTTGACACAGTCCAATTTTGGCTTAAATCAGGGGAATATAACGTTCACTTCATGTGAAATACCTAGGTACATGAATGTGATCGATTTTATGGTGGTGAAATAATGTGTTCTGTGAGGTACTAACCGAGGCTAAAGAAACAATTGACTATCTAAAAATCTTGCATATTACACAAATACAGGAAACATGATATCTCCCAGTTTATGAGAAAAGCAGAAGAAACAATATATATTTACAAGATAATGCACACAGTATAAATAATGGACAGTAGCAGAGTAAGTGCACCAGATATGTTATGCCCTTTGGTCATTTCCCAACATGTTTAAACTTGACCTTTGACAGACCATGGTAATGAATTAATGATTTCTTATGATAATCATTTGTTTTGAGTATTCAGTAATAAATTGAAGGCTTCACTAGTCTATGTAGTTGATAAATATTTTCTTACACGTGTAACTAGAATTATTAATATAAATTTGTATTGACATGTGTGTCACCAAATGCACTACAGATATTAAGTCACAAATTTCTTGCTGCACATAAAAAGTATCTTAACATTCTACAATCCTTCAGTCTAAAGTCATTTCATGAGTCATATCCAGATCGGAAGATCGAAGGCCTTGTGTAATACTTATCAAACATGCTAGTTTTGAATGGTGAGTACTTGTTAGCCGTAACCTGCACACTGGAGTACCTCCCTGTTTCAGCTGTCATTGATGCTTGTTCAGATACACAAAATCTTAATACAGTAACATACATCACAAGATTTTTTTTTCAGTACAGGATATTAAATTTTCAGATTCTGTGTATCTGATTGGTTGCATTCAGATGTCCTGGTAATAAACACACTTCTGTGAAGTCCAGTAAGTACAGCAAGATGTTTCTTTGACCAAAGAGTGTAATATGCAGTGCTCTTTGTTCCAAAACTGAAGTTTTTGAAGGCCATAGAAGTTCATATGAATATTTCAGTACATAAAAACTGAAATATAAGATGACTAGGGTTATGGTCTCCTGGCATGTGATGTCACATTCTGAAGATATGTTTCAGATGCACATCCCAGAAGACAGTAATCTTGGTATTCACTGCTGAAGACCTGCATATCTCACTTGCTTTATTTGATTTTAGTTTTTGTGAGCAGTTTTAAACTAAAATCTACTGTACGACCATTATGACCCTTACCACTTAAATTAATTTAATTGACTTACAACATGCATTCAGTGTAACTTCTCATTGTCAGAAGGTAGTTTTAATTGAATTTTATGAGCATGTGGGATCTGTTGGTATTGTATGTTTTCACACATACATACAAGTAGTATACCAGTATGGTTATTGTGGATGGAGAGACCAACATGGTTTTATAATCACATGCATTCTGTCTTTTCTAATGATACAATGTGATAGCAATTATCCAACAGTAAGTAAGAATATGAGATTTGAGGTTCTCACAGCAGTGTTGGTAAGGATTCAAGCTTTCTGGCTTGTGACACTTTGTCGTTAGGCAAGTGGTGCCAGACATTTCTGAGGATTGTAATGCCTTTGAAACACCAGGAACTATTTGCTCTTTGACTTATTGTTGTGTCCTAGAAGACATGAATCTTCATTAACTGGGAACAATGTGGGAGGAAAATAATATCAAAATATTGACATGTTGAGCCTGAGGAAATCCAGACCTTGCTAGGACAGCTTATTTACAGCAAGGATTGAAACTGAGTGTCACAGAAGTACACGAGGGCTGCATCAACACTGCTGACCCGATCAGTAAGTGTTATAATACACAAGTGATATGTTTTGCATCCAAGTAACAAATCATTGGTCTGGTCTCATAAGGTGTAGTGCCCTGTAGTTAGGCCTATATGCAACAATAATAATTGTAAAAATGTGTGTATATAACAGTAGAGACCTTTTGGGATTTTTGGTTCTCAAGATGGTGGATTTAAAGGCTATGGTCTCCTTGGATGTAATGTGACATAGTTTGGTAGATGGTTTGATAGGTATGAAAACTTCATTCTGGAGCCACCGATCCATAGACATAAGTACATTTATTCCATGAGAAAATACATGATTGTCATGGATTTCAGACTTGAATTCAGATTTTTAAAACTTGGCCACAGTAGTCACCAGTCAACCACACAACTCATTTAGGAAGAAACTTGACTTTTTGAAATCCCACTAACCTTAGATCTCACACGTAACAATCAAAGTGCACTGGCCACTTAGGTGCCTGTCCTTCTGTATACTATTCTAGATCTCATATATATAAATTTCGAATCTCTTGTCTTTAATTGTCATGTTATGTTATATTTTTTTTTCCTCAAAATAGTCTGTTAAGATTCAAGAAATTTCTTTCTTATATTAACATTTAAAATCGCTGATCCAGTATTATGTAACACTGTGCACTGTCTTCCAAGCTTACATTGAACTTCGTATTCACGCATTTAGAATGTCACCGCAGTGAAGTAGTTTTGCTACCGATACTATTATATATTGTGTTTAGTGTCTGATTGATGGACTGTGTAAGTTAGGTGGACTTCATAGTTCTTTTGTACATCACTTAGTATTAAAACATATGACTTTAATAATTAATTTGTAGTGTATGTAGTAATAAGACCACATATAAACTGTATTTTTGGCAGAATCATACTGAGCCATATCAGGCATAAAACTGGAAATAACAGCAGTGACATTTGTGGAGCTTCAATTCCATGTTATGCATTTCAAGTCTGTCTTACGATCCATAACTGTTTTGTGTGTTGTTCCTGTCTTGGAAAGTAGACTAGAATTTAACAACTTTATATGTGAATAGTCTGTGATAATGTTTGAATGTAAATAAAGCATATATTTATTGAGAAGTTAAGTGGTACTTTCATGTTAAGGTGATTCATGAAGTGTTTGAAGGGAGTAATTTCGTTTGAGATTCTCACAGCAGTGTGTACTGAGACCATGGTCTGGTGGAATATGACACCACATAGGTTGGTAGATATAGGTACCATTGTTATGGAACTCTTCTACCCGCAAGATGTAGCGGCAGGCTCCACCTTAACACTGCTACTCATTTACCAAACTACAACATGTCACATCTGGGAAGACTACAAACTGGACACTGTGGAAGTAATGATTGTTTAGACCATCAGATTCTGTATGTACGTAGTACAGTCAAATATTGAGCTAAATTTTGATATGTTTGGTACAGTGTGTTAATGTAGGCAACATGTCATAACTAAAAGTGAATGGGCTGCATTCACACAATCGGATTGAAGAGACTGAAGTAGATGTTTGAATGTAAATAATGTTATATTGTATTGCAATTTTGTATGTAGAAATCAAGTAACCTTTTGTTAATTTTACTTTTCCAAGTTTCTACTGCTCATTGTACTGTAACGTATATGTATTTTATTTACCAAAGCAACATATGCACAGAGTACGATTTTTGTCATACACGTTTCAGCAGTTGCATTTCCAACATCAGGGAGTATAAAATTATAATGTACATGTTTAGTGTGGTAATTTGTTTGGTATATACATGAGCTGCATTGCCTAATGGTGATGCATACTGTACACACATTTTATACATCGTCTGTATGTGATATCGACCGGATAATGGCCCTTACTTTATAATAGTATGTATTGGTAATTTAACAGAATTGCCTATAACCATATATTTTGGACTCTTTAATACACACAAATTTGTCATTACCTATCCTGCTCTATGTTCATATGCAGTAATGTAGAGTCACAACATAATTTGCATATTCTAATGAAAGCAGATGTAAGGTTTTCCCAGAATATTTTTATGCAAATTACTTCAATGTTCTTAATCCATATGTAATTTGTCCAATTTAGCACACTACCTAAGAAAACCAGGAGGGAAGGAAAGTGACAGATCACTTTTGGATATACACTATGGAGCTGGTTGGGTGAGGACATAAAAACTATAAAGAAAACCACAATATTTATGAGTCATAAGTAAGGTGGTTAGTCTTGAAGTGAATGCTGAGGAAACAAAAAAGTCTCTTTCACAACTCGTCAAAGAATAGTGCATAAAATCACAACATAAAAAATAATTAATGCTTGCAAATGTCAGAAGCTTGAAATACCTGCAACAAATCAAAATTGCTTGCACAGAGAAACCAAAAGCATATTCAAAATAAGGAGTACCTGCTACCAGTATGTCCAGAATATTTTCGTCTTCTCACTGCTGTCAGAAAACATGAATATACGTACAAAACTGCACATTTGCTCATTTTGTATTGGTATGAAAGTTTCTCACAGTTACGGAAGAACACAGGCTGACGGCGTCCAATAACAGGGCAAGCGGGAAGACATTTGAATCTAGTGCGGCGGAAGTGACGGGAGGCTAATTACTGCATGAGCTTCGTGATTTGTAATCGTCACAAAATACTCCATGATCAAATTGAGGGTGATAATATTGCCATTGCATGTAGCAAGTATGGAGAGGAAGGAAGGGACTGCTAGTAAGATATGGTTCGATGGACCAACCAATGCAAATTATGTCCACAAAGATAAGAAGGTGCAGGCTAGTTTTATCTGACGAAGGATCGGAATAAACGGTGGCCCCTTCTATATATGGTTAGTAAAGCTTTGGGTTCCATAAAATGTTGAGTAATTCTTGGCCAGTTGACCAACTATTCCATTCTAATCCATTCACGTTGAAACTTCTTCAGTATAAAAATTCCTCAACCACTATCAGTCTCGCCAAACACACAGAAGGTTCTGCAATGCATATCAGCGCTGCTGTAGTGGTAACCCGAGAATCGGTAGTAATTTGTTAGCGACAAGTGCCGCCATTTGCAGGGAATGTCTGTGCATCAGAGAATGGTGGCGTCATGTTCGGCAGTTAATTGCACGAATTCAAGGAGGAATAACAAGAGAAATGTAACATTCCACAGGTATTATGGAATAACCCCTAATGAAAATATAGTAGTCGATCATGCAATTAGCATCAAGTTTTAGTTTGTAGTGTAAGCAGGCTAGCAAAACATGCTTTATCATCCGTGAGTATAATATACATTCAAATATTTATGTCGTAGAGCCACGTTCTCTTCGTACCCACCGAGAAGTATTAGAGTAAATTGCTACGTACTTTAACCGGCTTTTATGTGGCACTCGTTTTCAGTACAAGGTTGTGTTATACTGTTACAGCGCGATTTCCATTTCAAATGGAAACGAGTTTTGTCACCCTGTCAGGCGCCCATATAACCGTCATTCCTTTTCAAGAATTTCCTAAATTTAAAGAAGTCCCCACTTTGTGTTATTTCGAAGAGTGACTGAATGTGTTACAGTACAAGGTAACTTAATCCTACGTTCATTCGCTTTAATATGCATTATGTGTAATCCGTACAGTAAACGGAGTGTAGAGATGGACACGCAAAAGACTTGCAGATTTCGTCGTACTTGCACAACACCACCAGACGCATTTATACTACTGCCATATTACTGCGTACTAGATGCACAGTTTTATTTATTGCAAGAAGAGTGGGGTTCAGCAACAACATACAACGTACGTGTGTTAACCTATTTTCTGTATGGTAAAATGTCAATACAGTTATTTTTGTTTTATGGCTAACTTTCATTGGTACATAAGACGTCGCACATTGAAGATATCAGGTATTTGTATTCGCTAGGCAAAAAGTTGTTTTAAATACGTTTGGTGAATAAAGTACCTTTATACATCAGTTCAGATACTTTTCTGGGAGGTATTATTGCCCAACACATTCTCCTCAATATGATCCTACACATCATTATGCCTAGCCTTTATGATTGCCAAAGCACATGGTGTGTGAAGGGCTTTGACTTTAGAATCTTCTTTCTTGCTTCATATCATGTACTGAATAACTATGTGGGTCATGTAGTCTCAAATTACACAGATGCTCAGAAAGAGAAAGGAAATTTGTGTATCCTTTTGAGGTATTGTGTCAGAATATGTCATGGAGACTGGGGAAGTTGATGAAATGGTTTTTTAATGCCCTTATATTTGCAGTATTATTTAAGTGATTTATAGGTTATTTAGTTATACTACTACAATTACATAGGTTATTGTAAGGTAAGGACTTAATGTTAGATGGGTGTATCTCATACGTGGAGTGTTGTATTGCTACATTTCTTCTGCCATTTTAGAGCCGATGCACTCACATTTAGTATCACATTTCAACATAAGCCCCAGCTTTTTGCATAACTTTCTGGAACCTGGAAGACAGTCTTACCACTTTCCTTGAGAAGGAAAGAGGAACAGTTGCAAAAGTATCTAACATTTGTTGTTGAGATTATCATTTGTTTTTGTTTTGATCAGTAGACATTCACAGAATGCTTGTCAGCAGGTTGGGATTGTCATCCTGCCATGCCGCAGTAATCTCTGAAAATTCCATGTGATTATTGCAATGCTCGAGGAAGAGGACTCATGAGTGAAGTGGATTTTATGCCAAATTCTGACATTGAATGGTAGTGTATGGCAGGTGCGCGCATTTAAAGAATCTAGGAGCCACTTCAAAATTCTAGCTGGCAGAAGGATGACATGAAGCATGTACCATATTAAGGACTCACATATATTATGTGCCAACATACAAAATTAGTTACTGTGGCACTCTTTCATCTGGGATTTGTGTGCTTCTGATGTATGGGCTGTAAAGTGGTGCAAGAATTGTAATATGGCATTCCATTTTGGAGATATAGCCACTGAATATTCTGCATTTCCTTATGTACTGACTGTAAATTCAGTCTGTGGCATGAAATTGGTTGTGATAGTTTGTGATTGGTTGTGATGATTGGAATGAGACTGTTATTTTCAAGAGAGCAGTCTTTGTATTATCCCAGCAGTTGCATAGAGATGCTGCGGAAAATCTTAGAAAATTCAGTACCGTGACTGAAATTTTAATCTGTTAATTTGTGTGTAAAAATTTATATTACTGCTGCTACTCTGGCTTGCTTGGTTGTGGGGGTATTCCTAGTGTTTTATTTAGATGGTATAATACTTTAACCCTGATGACTGAGGCCATAGGTTTCTGCAGGCAATGGTACCCACATGGCTACATTATGTTAACAATTAGAAGACAACAGTGTAAGCCTTTACTGGCATGAAAACCCAAGACCTACAGTATAAATTCTTTGAACATTTAAATGTAGCTGCTGCCTTGAAGACTTAATGCGTGAAAAATGAGTGATCATTTAGAAAACAGGTCATATAAATGTGTATAATATATTATGCACTGTCAATACACAACATACATCAAACAAGATGCAATAATTGCAGTTTGGTAATATTGGTTACATGTTTTGTCCGTGACCTGCCATCTTCAGGCCAACTAAGAACATCCATTAAGGTACAGTGCAGTTCTTAGTTGGCCTGAAGATGGCCCGCCATGGGTAAAACATGTAGCCAGTATAACGTAATTGTAATTATTGCATCTTGTTTGATGTATGTTGTGTATTGACAGTGCATAATATATTATACAAATTTGATAATATACAATGGGATGGCCTCTCTCTCAAAAAAAAATCATATAAATGGTGAAATTACTGGAAGTTTTTGAATGATCCACAGTGTATTATAACAATTCATTGTATTCACAGGTTTCCTTTAAGTAATACAAAACTTTGTAAGAAGTGGGTTCATGCCATTTGTCAGCCAGATTTTAAACCTTCAGCCCATCATTTACTTTGCTCAGATCATTTTGAAAAGAATTGTTTTCTACCAGGATATGTTAACAGAAGGCAGTTAAACAAAAACGCAATACCTGCTTTGTATCGTTCTGTTGAAAAGGTGAGTTTGAGACTTTAAAAAGCCTGTCGTATAGTATATGTTACACAGTGTGTTTCTTTCATCACCACACATAGCATGGCACCTGTATCACATAGATAGCTGCTGCCACAACTATTCCATGACAGATGTGATGCTCAGTACAGTAATAATAGGGACACGCTGTACCTTAACAAATGTTGTTGTATTTGTACTGGAACATGTGCAGTGAATATTATGCACATCTGTTTAAGTGAAAATGTTTATATAGAAACAGTGTGATGCTTTTGTATTAGGGGTTTACATGCTGCTTTTTAAAAAATAAAAGTTGGTGTAAACAAGCCTGTTCCTGTCAGACACAACTGCCCATTATTATTATTTTTTTTTTTTAAGTACTGCATGCTTTGATCATTAGCTGATCATCATCAGGTTTTTCAATACATAATCTTAAAAACAAGGTAAAAAATATAAATCAGTTTGTGAGATTTCACAATTGATGTAAAAATGGGTCAAAACTTTTAATTCTCAGTGTTGTGTTGCATAGATACAAACAATGCAACATTTTTATTTATGAAGCCCTTCTAGGGTACTGATTCCTAATTAAGATGTGTTAAAATCAAATTACAGTATTTTCTTTTTTAAAACCACGTATTCAACTGAGCAGTTGGCTAGCCATTACCTCAGTTGTTCAGTTTAATATGCTGTCCCACGGTGGGCATTTAAATTGAATAGTGCTCTAGCCACAGCAGAAAACCTGGCATGTAAAAGGCCATTTTTAATTTTTCCATAATTGATCATCATGCAAAGAAAACAGAATGTAGCCACAGTCGGTGCCATGCTTATGTTCTTCAGCAATATTTTTTTATGATACTACAAGGAAATTAGTACAGTCTGAATTAGCCTCATTAGTCATATGTTTCTCTAATTCATTCATTTCATTCATTCTGTGGTCTGTCTTATGACAGGGCCAAAGCCTCTTACCAAATTCAGTTATCCGTAAAGGGCAATCATGTGCTTACCTTTTCAATTTCCAGTATCATATCTTTTCCTTAGGGTTGTCAATTATTTGTTTATGTCTCCTTTCTCATCTTCCCATCACTTCTCTCCTACACTCTCTTTCCTTCAGTAATGTGTTTTAGATTCCAGTTCCTACACAAGCTGTGACCAATCCAGTTACCCTTCCTTCATTTTTATTGTATGTAGAATATTCACGTCTTCCTAGCCTTTCGGTAATACTTAATTTCTGACACAAATGGTGCAGTTGAACTCCATCCTTCTCCAACACCAAATTTCTAAACATTCCACATGTTTTTTATGTACTTTCCAAAGTATCCAGGTTTTCAATACCTTTCATTTTTGCCACATTAATTTAGCACAAGATAATTAAGATTGGAGAAGGGAAGAATTGATTTATGTCTACAGTAGATGGACTTAGAGAGTAGAGTACTGCACTTCATAAAGAATACATTTGAAAAATCTGTATGCTGTACTAAGGTACAGCTGTCAGGTCTTCTTACATCCTTAACGGATATTTGTGATATCTGTAATAAACTTACATTTATGCATACTCTGATTTTGTGATGTTGCTATAAAAATAGTGCATTAAACAAGACTTCTTAACACTTTACCTAGCAGACTGTTGTGATATTTCTCAGTATACAAGTACAGTGTTGGTCAGAGTTTTCGAAACTCATGCTGTTATTTGTTTGTAGAAACCACAGCAGCAGTCACCAAGCCCAGTAGAACAGGAACCAGAGGTTATATTCAGCCATAGAGAATATAATGTGCCATCAGAGTGGGATGAAGGTATGTCAACAAAAGTTAGCTTTTTAAAATATCTCACTCTTTATTATCCTGTCAGGGATCAAGTCGTGTGGCATTTTACAGTTCTATGTCAGCTTTTCAGTGGTCTTTGTAAACATCTCTGTCCTGGACCAATATAGTATGATTTGTTGGGTATTCTGTTGTTTTCTTTCTTCCTACATGTTGTTTGCAATAAAGTAATTTTGTATAGATTTCATAAGTGACTGAATTTTAAACTTGTCTAAAATGTTGTGGAAGGAGTTGGAGGAAGAGAAGATAATACAGAGGTAAAGGTAGACCCCCTAAAACCTGCCATGAAGGCACAAAGGGGGAGTAGAGGTATAGCTCTACTCTTTCTTTAACATTAGCCCAAGATGGGTGTGGTTAGTAAGTGGTGTGCCCTTGCCACTCTATTCCAGGAAAAGAGAGGTGTAACTCTTCTCTTTCTTTAACCTCACCTTTGGACAAAAGAAAAATATTTTGTAAATGTTCTAAGAGCCAGTATTGTGCAGTTCTCTGTAAAGTGTAATAAATATCAAATCTAAATAAAGTAAGGCATTGAAATGCTCTAGTTATGTGTCTACAAATTCAAGTCTCGAAGTATTGATAAGCCAAGCCACATTCACAATATTCAGAGTACTGGAAATGAAAGTGTGTTAACTGTGCCCAATCTTCATGCTTACAGAAGGTGCAGGTTTACTGGATGATCAGTTTGATTCTGGAAGCAAAGTGGAAGAACCAATAAAAATGCGCACTGAGTTCTTTTGTCGTGTGTGTGCATGTACAAGTGAGGAACTGGTCCCTGTGTTCGGGGAGCAAGGTGTGGAATTGCAGCTCCGCGAGAAGATTCACATACATCTTCCTATAATGGTGAAGACTTGTACAAATTTTGTTTTGCTGTTTTTATTTGCTGACTTACTGTTGCATGGTAGAAGGTTCATAATAGTAGCTGCCTTTCAAGATTTGCATGTTGTTGCCTGTAGTGATTAAGACTTAACACTTATTTTGCCTTGCTTTTGTCATGGCTGGCTTTCTTGTGGTACAACCATGAAAAACATCTTTCAACTATTTGTGCTTGCTGTTATTTTTATATTAATGTCTTATTTCATAAGTGTACTTCTATATGTCTAATATATAATGCATGTATCACATAAAACTTGTACACCAGCTTCGGTAACTACCACCACCACCACCGTGACTGGTGCTGGTACAGAAATTGGCGATTTTAAAGTGTTACAAGTGACATTTTCAGTAACTTAAACAAATTGGTTTGAAGCCGATAAACTTAGCGTAATATTGGCAAAATTTGAAATTCCGTGAAATTTTGTACTAACAACTACATTTGTGTTGATGTAAGTATGGCATATGGTAATAAAACAATTGGCATATAAGGATCCAACAAATTTCTTAGTCTGCTACTGGACTATAACTTAAAATGGAAAACGCCTGGAATATATCCATAAACTAAATTCTGTATGCTGTGCATTGGGGGCAGTCACACCACAGATGCAAGTAGAAAGTTAGTTCTGTTCCATTACGTCATGTGGAATTTTCCTCTGCTGAAATTTGGTGGACAGCAAGAGGATAATTTACATCCAAATGAAAACTGTTAGTTTAATCATAGGAACTAGAATTAAAATCTCTTGTAGGAAATTACTTAAGAAGTTTAAAATTATTGTGCTTGCCAGCAGATTATTTCCGTATTAACGCTTGTGCACAATATGGAGAAACCCTGACAAATTCAGATTTCATGACGTGAGCACACAGCATTGATATGACGTGTATGTACCAAATGCTTAAGGTATCAAAAAGGAGTGTGTCATGCAGGAATCAGGTTACTCATTAACCTTCCAGCAATCATCAGGAGTTTATATCACAATATAAATTTGTTTTAACCCAGCACTTATAGAATAATATTTTATATTAACTTGTATTCTGTACAAGAATTTACATCAAATGGAAACTCTAAATTGTCCCAAAATGTGCAAGATAAAATTGCAATAGTTCAAAGAAAGATTTTCCTTCTGTTCTAACACTGTGAATAGGTAGTTGCTCTGCTTTTATTCTTGTATCTTTTATGGACTTTTTAACATTGTAAACAGATGATTGTTATGTATGTATCTTTGTATTTGAAACAGGTATCGATTTGTATCAGGACATTTTCTACATCCTTAGCTTTGTCATATGAAGGACCTTTGGAAACGTATAAATTCTGTTCTACTCTATTCTTTTCTGTCCACCAACACTACCACTGTTGTCTTGAACGTGTTCATATTGCCAAAGGTAAACAATTATTCAAGGGGATTATCGTCTTAACACAACCATGTTGTCAGATACATATAAATATTATGTATATTGGACTGTGCATCATTGTGATAGTTGAAGAATAAGAGACCAACTTGATGTCACTAGTTACTAACCCCCAGCCCTCGCACTCCACATGAACAGACCAGTTGTGCTTCAGCCTGCTACACGGATACTACCCCAACCCAGCCACACCGAAACTCCAGCACACATCGAAACAAGGTAGATGCAATCTCAAACTCACAGCACCAGAGTACATTAGCAAAGCATCGCCAATCAACCAATAAAACACACTGCACACATGAGAACACATAATCTATAAGCAGAAAATACCAGAACAGACAACACCAACAGAAACAAGTGTACCAATTGCAGCAAAGTGACTAAACACATCACACCAAGCATTCACCTCTGTATAGTATAATTTACACTAATGCTAAAAACCTCCATCTTTACAGAACACATGACCAATGTGGTGATACAATAGAAAAGTCGCAGGCTACTGATGATGGATGTATTAATGTCCAAAACATGTTGAGCATAGAAGAAGTGAAATAAAACTTAATAACTAGTTATATCAAGTTGGTCTCTTATTCTTAAACATATAAATATCTCAACTACATGTTTTGGCCCTTATGGCCATCATCAGGTTGGATACAATACAGTGTAGTTCTTCCCTCACATATTGTATCCAACCTGAAGATGGCCATAAGGGCCGAAACATGTAGTTGAGATATTTATATGTATCTGACAATATAGTTGTGTTAAGCCGGTAATACCCTTGAATTATTGTTTACCTTTGGTGAACCAACACAGCGAGGATGACTCTCCTTGAAGGTGTTCATATTGCACTTCAGTCAGATGTTACAAACATTCTTTTACCAAGGCAACCTTTTTCGGATTTTTTTTTTCCTTCTCACCTGTATGTCATTCTATTTTTTTTTTATCATCCTCCTCTTCCTCCCACTTCTCCTGCTTCTTCTTTCCTTCTTTTCCTCCTCCTCCACCACTACTACCACCATCACTGTGGTGCCTTGGCCCATTTTTGGGTCATTTCCTTTTCATTTGCTGGGGTTTCAAAACAGTAGATTTTTTACAATGTGAGACAGGTGCCATTCTCTGGCTGGAACACAGTACATTGATTAAGACTGACCTGTTGCACTGTTTCAGATTGGAAACGTGTGAATAGTTTCATATTTCTGTTTTTTATATCCCTGAAGTGATACATTTCATACCCTTTGTTCACTTCAGGTGACACCAGAAGATTTGCTGCCTGTGGCGCTGTGTACGTCTTGTGTTTATAAACTTGAGATGTGCCATGAATTTGTTCATGGATGTCTGGATGCAGATATAAAACTGAGAACAATTCTTGGCCTACAAGTGGATCACAAAGTAAGTGCATACAGCAAAGTATAGTTATATATCGATTTAATATTATATAATACACACTCTGAACCTAAGATCAGATCTAATCCAGTGGATTATGCAGTAAGATACAGTAATTGTATTATATGGGCAGTTGTTTATCAGAATATCTCCTTTGAATACAGCTATTTCTGTTCCTATAGTTCATTCACTGCTTGGTTCTTCAGTCATGTGAGAATGTTGGTCACATATCCATGAAACAACAATTTGTCATAACCCACACAATTTGTCATACCATGATTCCTGCATTACCAGACAGTTAGGTTACAGACACCCTGTCAAAATGGTGTGTCCACAAAAAAAAAAGCTTGTACTTATATTTAAAAAAAAAATTTTTTTTGCTTTAATGTTGGTCTGTTAATGACCTGTCAGGTCTCTCTCTCTCTCTCTCTCTCTCTCTCTCT
>Ga0123354_10009976_pt1 | contig 14594 bp, 7 predicted proteins | sample TergutLab28metaG_2_FD_97872 | JGI IMG/M metagenome (GOLD analysis project Ga0123354, IMG submission 97872) | Labiotermes labralis P4 segment gut microbial communities from Petit-Saut dam, French Guiana - Lab288 P4 | ecosystem: Host-associated > Arthropoda: Insects > Digestive system > Gut ... | reverse complement strand
CATACACACACCACACACACACACACACGCACCCACACGCACACACACACACACCCCACACACACACACTACACACACACCCACACACATACACACACACACACCACACACACACACTCAAACACCACACACACCCACACACACACACACACACACACATATTTTTATCCTCACTATTAATTGGCTATCAAATACATGGAATAGAAGTCAATGTAAAGATCATAATTACCTTTTAAATTGTCCTACGATGTCCTTATTTTTTATAATCTCAGTGCTGGGTCGGGCCATTGCTAGAATGTCTTCTGTTACCCTGCAAACAGTAATTATTTTAGAGCAGCTCATAACAGTGCTGCACATAAAATGTTACGAACCCTAAGTAGTTAATAAACTTCCTTCCATGCTCAATGATAAAGAAAACACCTCCTAGTAAAGACACTTGAACCTAAGGAACACCGCAAATATGCATATTAACGATTAGGTTCGCTACATTGGATTACCGTAATAGTTGACTTTGTCTCCATTTGGAATTGCACAAGGTTAATAAAGAATTAGAAACTTTAGCAAAATATCACTATAACTAACAAAGAGTTTTTCAGACAAAACTGATGGAAACTGGGCGAAAAAAATGCACTTTGTAACCATGGAGCATATGATCTTGCACTTCGATTGATAGATTTGTGTGTTTTATTCCCCTAGAAGCTGTTCTTTTTAAAGGTAAATGCATTATTGCACAAATGGTGTAAAAATTCTATATTTTATGGAAGGGTATGTTAGAAGATTTTTAGGTGATGAGTGGCATACAGGGGCCCGGGCAGCGGGGTGCAAGATGGTGCGCTTGTACCACTTTGTACCACCTTGAGTTTTGGTATTTAATAATTTTTAAGGCAAATTATACAAAACCCACTAACACAAACCAGAATTTTGAACATTTCATAACTTTTAGGTTAAATATTGAGGCATTTAATTAAACGACAACTATATTACTGTCGTGTCCAGCACTTATCCCTAAAACATTAGCCACTTTACATGTGAGTAATGAGAAACAGTTTGAAAGAAATAATCCTTCCGGCGCTCTGGGGCGGTATATGTCCAGCAAGATGTAATTACTTCAAGTCCTCGTTCATAAAATAAATGAAATACCGATTTAAGAACACATCCCTCTCCAGGTGTGCTTATACAGCCTCGGTGTGAATATAATATTCTAAAGTTTAGTGGCTGCATTTTACATAGGCCAAGTGCCACATAATTCAAATCAGATTAATATAGGCTATACGAAGGACCTACAATGGGGATCGGTGATAAATTACCGTGCATTGGCTTCGATAAAGAGGTGGTCGTTTCCTAAGGAGGTTGTTGCAAAAACTACAACATATTCACCATCATGTTGCAGCAGAACATGGGACCAATAATGGCTGCCAAATACACACACAAAGACAAAGGCGCTGTTACAGTTACAGGAGATATATTAACTCGTTACATTCTATCTTGGTATGCGGTAGTCAGCATTTCCCGAAGCGAGAAAGTTACCCAAGGGCGATCACCACCGTGCTGCAGCGGCAGACAGGGCAATGCAGCATGCGGCATTGAGCTGTGCCACACCAGCTGTAAGCGCGCGCTTCACTGCATCAGTCCGCATTCTTCTTTTGGAATGCCTGGATACAAATGCGCTTGTACTGTATGTAAATGCTCGGCTCTTACCTTTGGTGCAGGGACACACCATTTTGTGTGTATGCGCTTACGTATAATGCACGTATGCGTAGTGTTCAGTAATTTTGAAATTACTGGGGATTATGGAAATTGGTATAATGTATGGAATGAAAAATTAAAAAAAAAAGGTATGTTTTTCCACCAACAGCAATTATACATTAGAACTTTTGTTCTGTTCCCTTAAAATTCTAGTCGTGCTAACATACTTCCTGTCGAATATCGTTAAAAATTTAATATTTTTACGGATCAATCATTAAGTATTCAAATTATGTTATGGCCTGTTTTTGTAACAGTCGACAGAGCGTCGACGCAAAGTCATTATTTACTCTACCGTTCGGTGAAGACGTCTCAGAAATTTAATATTATAGCAGAAATTATGTTAGGTACCTGTATAGACTGCACCGAACAATATCTACATAAGTATATGAAAACAAAAATGCCTCAGGAGTTACAGCTTCGTAAAAGGTAAAAAACAAAACTAGCGTTTTGCAAGGAGTTAAGAATTGATGTGATACAAATACTTAACGAGTTGCTACAAGAAATATGACACGGACTGTAGGGGAAAGTGTAAAAGCAATACGAAACATAAATAAGGACTGAGAGAAAGCAGACTAAGGCGAAAAGACAAGTTAAAACGCTACCACATAGCACAAGAGTACTTGATGAAGGCGACAAACGTGACATAAAGAGAGCATTATTATTTTTTTTAATGAAAAATCGAATTTAATGTTGTGAAGTCAAATTTAATCATCATAGTGCTGCTACATGAGAAGCTACTCAGAATCCCAGGAGAATTTGTTTATGAAAAATCGAATTTAATGTTGTGAAGTCAAATTTAATCATCAAAGTGCTGCAACATGAGAAGCTACTCAGAATCCCAGGAGACCAATACTGGAAAACATAAGAAAACAAGCCGAGAAATCTAAAGATGAAGAATGGATTTATAAAGAAGGTAACAGAAATAAAGACAAAACTTGAGATAAAAGCAAGCCCCAACCATTGCGCCAACGGCGAAACCCAGTCGACGTCGAACAAGTTGAATGCTACCTACACTTGAAGCAAAACATAGTAAAGGGAGAAATAGGAGCAGACATACTGAGGCACCTGGTTTTGGAAACAATGAACACCAGGTGCCCTCCAGAAAAGTGGTTGCACATTTTCACAGATGGCTCTCAAATGGACGGACGCATAAATGCTGGTGCTGGCATTTACTGTGAACTCTTCTGCTATATGCCATTGGGACAACATTCGACTGCCTTTGATGGAGAAATTGAGGCCATACGCACTGCACTTCTTCTGCTGAACTTACATCAGAACAAAATTGAAAGAGCTGTTATATTTTCTGATTCAAAGGCTGCAATACTATCTACGGGATCAACAGAAATGTGATATCAACAGAAGCCAGAGCCTGCCAGGCCCTAATACGACAACTTAAGGCAAAACATAAACAAATTGCACTGCAGTGGATACCACGACACTGTCAAATTGCAGGGAATGAACATGCCGATGCACTGGCCAAAAAGGGTGCCAAAATTACACAAACACGTATTGGAGAAACATCCTACAATTCTATCAATCTACATTTAAAACATGTGTTTGAAAGTGTATACAGACATGAACTACAGACAAAGTTACCCCCGAAACCATGGAAGCAAGAAATAACCAAAATACCAGACTGGCCAAGAAGAAAGGCAGTTGCAGAATTTCGATTGTGCTTTGGGCATGATTGTCTGGGTACACATCTTCACCGCACTCGAATCCGCCCCGACCCCTACTGCATGCTATGCAGCCTCCGTGAACCCATGGACAGAAACCATTTAAGGCAATGTAAAGGTAAAGCAGTCCCATTACAGGCCTGGACAGGTTCAGAGGGTTGCAGGAAGTTAAGGTTCCCAGATTTCGTGACAACGGCACAGGATGGTGGTAAGGTTGTCAGCCTTACGCACCGGCCGCCTTTACGACCCGGAAATGCTCCTGGTACTCATTTCTGTTTGAGGCTGAGTCGACCTCAGGGCCATAGTGCGATCGGAGGGACACCAGCTGGGATCGAACCAGCGACCTTCCGATTTGTAACACAGCACCTTAACCACTGTGCTACCGCGGTCCCCCTTTAAGGCAATGTACCGCACTATTTAATAAGACAGATTGTGAGCGATACTGGGAGGCCAGGACAAAAATGATGGAACACTGAATTTGCTTCCTATTTTTACTATTTTTGTGACTACTGCTTACTGTTAGGACTTTCATATTTATCCTTAATGTTGTTTGTAGTATTTATAGTGTAATTTTAATGTTTCATTTTTACTGGTCGCACAGGTCAATGATAAATAATCCATGTACCTGCCATTAAGAAAATAAATATTTCCGGGTTGCTTATTGCATGAAGGAATTCTGCCCAGTTTCATCAACATTTGATCACATGTCTCAGTACTTAGATTCTGATGGGCAAATTATCTGTAAAGAAAACGAAGAAAATTGGTCGTCATCTGTTTTAAGGGAACACATCTGTATTTTCCTGAAGATAATGAAGAAACTGCTAACAATATAATTCAGATTAATTGGTCCCCGAAACAAGATTAGAACTCGTGACATCTAACAATACGAAGCAGAAATGTTGATATTAAACAAACCAACGTCAACAGACCGCGGTACTGCAGTTCTCTATGTGTGGATGGCAACAAAACAAACACTGCCTAAGACTGAACTTGAAATCAATGAAAACCTCTCTCTTATGAAAAATGTCCGGAGGTCAAGATTTCAGACTGAAAACTGAAATAATATTGACGACACAAGTATAATGGAAGATATTCAGATCAAACTTTAATTTAATGCTTTATATTCATACAATTATCTTCCGGAACTCTCGTTCTTGGAACTGTTTGAGAAGGAATATTTCGTAAAAGAAAAATGTAATCCACATTTACGGAACATTTCGGCGGAAAACTGTAAGAAATAAATTAATAAGGAAACAAAAACAAAAGAAAATTTGTAAGAGGTGAATATTATCAAAATATTCCCCTAAAATCCGTGACTACCCATGCAATACGCCAGTAACCTACAAATAATCATTTCTTTCAGAACGTACGCTTCTTTCTCAAAAACACATTTCCGACGAAATTGAAGCCTGACTCTGGATAACATTTTCACACATTTCGTCAGTGCACTGGTGTCAGAAGGAAATAAACAAAGAAATAATAAAACCCTGAATATGTGTAAGTCATCACATAATCATCAACATCTGTCCATCAAAGCATCCAGTAGAACATAGAAAATGTCTTATCAGAAATTAATCCTGTCAGGACGAAAGTCTAAAAAACCCATTTTAAACTAATTTGGTAATGTGAATTCAGCAACGATAAAGTTCCCAGTTTGGCTGTCAGCTAATGGCTAATTTTCATGTCGCAGTACAATAAGACATCCGGCCCCTTATGGCTAACGCGATGTTACCTGTCAACAACTTGGTGCCTAGCGTCACGAAGAACGGTCTTGAAAAATAGATCAATTCTAAATTTCTCTCACTCACCCTGTGACCATTAAGACACCTTAAATACCTTCAAAGCAACAGACGAATTAAATCACGAACGTATTCTTACACAGATTTAACATTTTGCAGCAAATAAGATGGTACAAAATAATACAATTTTATGTCGTATTTCATACATAAACTACAAAAACAATTATACAAAAGTAAAATAAATTAATTGAAAGAAAAACATAAATGTACAATGAATGTCTCGATGAAAGGTTGAAAAAGAACGCTTCATGCAGCTGGGAAGACTTTACAGTTGTGAGGGACGTAACTTGGTCTTTCCTTTAGTATCGTAGATGGTAACAAAGGTTCGAGGAACTCGCTGACTTTCTTCTACTCGAATTTATCGTCAGCAAATTCCTTCGAATTATGTATAAGTGACTGCAATTCTGAAACCTAATTTACACAGCTATTTTACAGATAGATTCTATATCAGGCTATTGTGATGACAGATGCACACTGTGACTGCATGTTTCGACTAGTAACCAGCCATTTTCAAGTAAACTCTGGATACTTTCTGTCTTATACCTGAACAAAATGAACGTAAAGTATTACGAAATTACCTTTACATTATGAAATTACCTTTACATTACAATTTCTCTGTGAGACGATACACCACAATTACAAATTACTCAAATTGGTGTAGTTAAATAATTCTTTAAGAAGTTTGCTCATCTGAATAATTACAATGAATAGTTACTTATTAAGCGAATACAATATTAAAATATAACATGATTTGTAAATATTTTAAGAAGATAAAAAATCAAACTTTTGTTGGAAAAGCCAATAAATTGTAATGTATTTTGTGCCCGTTCAGAACAGCATAGGACCAGTAGACTGCATTATGCGACAAAACGTAGAATACTTTGTTAATAAAAATCCAACCAGGTGCAACAATATGCAGATATTTATTCACTGCAAAGTCACTCTACATGTTTCGGGTGTCACAGCACCCATCATCAGGAGTACCAAAAACTGTAATGGCAACCTCCGGTACAGGTCATAATACTGGTACAGCTACTTCCCTTCCAACGTGGCCTGATCGGGACTGGACACCCGAAACATGTAGAGTGACTTTGCAGTGAATAAATATCTGCATACTGTTGAATCTGGTTGGATTTTTATTAACATTGAATTGTGATGCACGGAACCGTGAGCTTAAAAAAATTGTAGAATTCTTTGTCTCTTTGGTGAGTAGTGACGTTATCGGTTCTGTTTCTCGTCTTGTCTTTGCTTTTTCCGGCTGCTGGTTTTGCACTCTGAAAAGTTCGTTTCCACCGATCAGATTACTTGTCACAATCAAGGTAAAGGTAAAGTCGTTGGTGTCCACGTCAAGAAGTCATATAGTGGGAGTAGAGGTATAGGACCAATAACTCACAACTTTGGCGGTAGATGGAGATGAATATTCATCTTCACTTCCCAGTTGCTTTACCCTGGGAAAGAACCCCGGTACCCATAGGAGGTTGCGTGGGCCCCAGCACCGGTTGGGAATTTTCGGAGAAGAGAAAAATTCTTACCCCTGCCGGGAATCGAACACTGAATCTACAAGCCCGTAGCCTAGTCACAATACCGACTGAGCTATCCCGGCTCCTTACACGTTATCAAAATTAAAAAAAAACTCTTTCGCAGTTTTAGTGTACATAAGAATAGGAGACACGCGTGTATATTTTGCCAGTGTTAGATCAAGATTATTACTTTACATGCAACCATACACGAATTTTCAAAATAGCTGAATAAACAATAGAAAGAAAATATTAAGCTACAGATTTTAAGCCATTTCTTGCAGGGTTTTATTAACGCTTATTTCCATACGGTTAGGTAAGTTATATAAAAAATTCCACCCATATGGCTTACACCTCGGAGTTGTCAAGTTGTGCAAAATTAAGCGTCTCCATCCGGAATATTAGGATATATAGTTAATTTGGCATGAAGCAAAGCGAGAAAGGACAGGGCGAAGTTCCTTCAGGTTACTAAGTATTCGAGGAGGGCTGCAGCACGAGAAATTTGGAGCATCGCATGCTACCCGGTTCGTCTCATTTTATTAATACGCTCGTTCAGTTCGTACACTTAGTCCATCAAATGCGCCTTGAAATTCAATTTAGAGAATAACTTATGACAACTCTTCAGCATGTATCACTCTGCCACAGATGAAATGAAAGTTCAACACTTATTTTATCCGGCTACAATCCTACGACTATTTAGGTCTTTAATGTCTTTAAATGTTAGTCATTTAACAGCTGCTTATGTTCAGATGTCTGAATACTACTAATTATTATATTTAACAGGAAAACTATAATCCAGATTGGTGCAAAAGTTACTTAACACTCGATGCTTAACATGCTTCTACTAGTATCAAATAATTTTTGCAGCACCTGTATGTAGTATAAATTTGAGAAGAAAAATTTAAAAAACTATTAAATTTATGACATTTAACTCATTTTTAATGTTTCAGTTACATTTTGTCGTAGCTTGTTTTAACTTAGCAAACGTCAATGAAACTTGCTGACGGCAAGAGAGGAGTTAAAGAGGGAATTGAAAAAGGTTAAACGTTTTTGCGTGGACACATTGCAAGCAAGAAGGTTGGTTGACTGTTTTTGAGAAGGGCTTGTTATTGGGCGCGGAGCTGGGATGCCGGGGAGCTACCAAAATTAATTTTCCAAGCAAGAACCATCAATAAAGCAACATCACCAATTCGATTCGACAAAACTGTCAACATTCCAGCACCATAAGACATCACATTCTGATAATAAATGACCAACAAATAAGAAACTAAGCCCAAACCGTCTCAACCTAATAAAATACTAATAACATTGGGACTAATAATAAAAAATATTATAGAAACAACAAATATCAAAACCAGTATAATAAACCGCGAGTGACCACGGACATGACGGCCTGGTTCGATCCATGGTTGAGACATCACCAGTTTGAAGTAATAAATTTACATACACATGCACACAAACATTAAAGTTACTAAAGAACTCTGGCTGCGTCTGAGGACAGGGGTTGGGTTGCTACATTTACCAACTACAGGGTGTACACAGTGTCCTATATCAAACCTGTTATAAAATTTTTTTTTAGAAAAAAATAAACGCGGATAAAATTCGCAGTTTCCAGTGCTCACGTAATCATTGTGTTCCAGAATATATGTAGCCACTGAGGAGAACCGTGAAAAATTTCGGTGTGGATATTTATATTTTCTTCTGGGTTATGGCATCGTTTGGTCTGTTGAGAGGGCACCGACCTTTAGGAGAAATATGTTTCTTCTATTTTCCTTTCCAAGAAGATGGAGGTAATGTATTCTTGTGACACGTTACCACCTACCACACCACACTGTCTTATAACATACGACAACAACAATATAGGCTTTCCTCTTGATTTTGATAGCTGGTGTGAGGCCGTGGTCCGAACTCCGGATTCCTACGTATTTGTTGCATTAGAAGAAAAACCTACGTACAGGAATTTATCTTTTACTAAATAGGCATTTTAGGTAATGAAATAACTGGAAGGTAAAGGTAAAACGCAAAGCTTATCCTGGGGTAGGGCATGAAAGTCTGGGGGGGGGGGGTATAGGTATACCTCTAGTCTTTCTTCAACCTCGGCGCTAGATGCGTGTCAGTCCTCAACGCCTTAACCCTGAGGGTTTACCCCCGGGAAAGAGACCCAGTATCCACTGTACGGTAGGCTGGGTGGGCCCCAGGGTCGGTCTGGACTGGTACGGATAACCTGGCCTCCACCGAGATTCGATATCCGATATCCGGAACATCCAGCCCCTAGCTATAGCGACTTCGCTATCCCGACCCAAGAATAACCGAAAGACAATTGCAAATAATAATATTGCGAGCTTTTATCTGAACATGACGGTTGAAACGTCACCACACGATAGCATGGAGGAGTACTACATGTGTATTTCCTGTCTGTATCGGAAATCGTATTGTCTGAGGCTAATCCTGAACTTTTCTCGGTCATCACGTAACAATGAAGCAGCAGTTCCTGTCCGATAACTTCTGATTCGCTCACGATCTCCCTCACTGACGTCACCCATCACCCACACGATTCTGTATTTTTCCATGCACGAGAGAACTACAAACCTACACAAAGGTTATTTTGTGGAAATCTTACATGTAAGAAGAGGAGATTTGGTATTTTGCTTACGTACATTCATATACAGTGTGGGCCGGGTAGCTCAGTCGGTATAGAGACTGACTACGGGCTGGACGGTCCGGGATCGAATCCCGGTGAGGACGAGATTTTCCGCCCGTCCAGACCGGCCCTGGGGCCCACCCCGCCTCCTGTAAAATGGGTACCGGCTCTTTCCCGGGGGTAAAGTGCGGCCGGGACGTGCTGCTGACCACTCACCCCCTTCTAGTGCCGTGGTCATGGAAGAGTAGAGCTATACCTCTACCCACCCTCTGGGCCACACCGGGCCTGTAACGGGATCAATTTACCTTTACATTCATATACCGTGCGGGCCGGGTAGCTCAGTCGGTATAGGGACTGACTACGGGCTGGACGGTCCGGGATCGAATCCCGGTGGGGACGAGATTTTCCGCCCGTCCAGACCGGCCCTGGGGCCCACCCAGCCTCCTGTAAAATGGGTACCGGATCTTTCCCGGGGGTAAAGTGCGGCCGGGGCTTGCTGCTGACCATTCCCCTTCTAGTGCCGCGGTCATGGAAGAGTAGAGCTATACCTCTACCCACCCTCTGGGCCACACCGAGCCTGTAACGGGATCACTTTACCTTTTACCTTTACTTTCATATAGAGTAATTGCTATTTTGCAGGCTCACATTCTGTGAGCCTATTCGCTATTATTCATGCTAACATTCCGATATTTGACGTTTTTAATTTCTGAATTCAGGTGTCTGTCATTTCTAAAAGCAGATAATGTTCTTTTGTGCTCCTTTATTTTAATCGAAAGGAGATCCAAATCTGACAAGTGACAGTTCCAGCCGCAATGCGTGCTGCCATGCTGTCAGGTGAACCGGTTATAACCGACTGCAACCGACACACGATGCAAGACAAAAAAGTAGCTGTCTACTTAACACGGCAACACCATAACTACTTCCCACGTGTCCTCTCACGTAACCGGTGGTGTAATGTTGCTTGTATATCAGCATATAGCGTAGAAAAGAAATGTTTCATTTACATGAGACGATCTGTTGGCCGATTAGGCCAATAAGACCACTAGTTTCGCCACTAGGTTTCTGAAATAATATTGGAAACGATGGGTCAGTAAGTGATCACCAGTAATAGTTAGTGTGACGTCAGGCGAATGTAGACGTAGTCAGGACAACAAATAAACAAAGCTGGATATGCCACTGAACACACTTCGGGTATCCTTCTTACCAGCGCTGCTTTTGAAAACTATGGCTCCAGCTTCACCGCCCCGCCCACGTTTTGTATGCACACCATGAAAAGTGATTCATATTGCAGCATAGTGTTAGATGTACAGGATGATTCAGGAGGAAATGTCAATATTTTGGTATGTGAAAATGTCGGTCATTGCGATAAAAAAAAGTTCATATAAACACGTGTCTAATTCTGAATGGTTACCGAGACAGAGTTGTCTGAATCTACAAATACAAAAATACTGTGAATGCAATAAAGAAAGAAAAATTACTGAGCGTTAATTTTGTTTTAAGTTGAATTTACTGTTCAAATGACACATTTTTACACATAAATTACAAATTTGATACATTTCACAATAAACGTTCGAAAATCCCACCGTTAACCTCCATGCACTTTGCAACTCGTGTCTGAAGATCGCGTGTTGTTCGTCGCAGTCGATCTTCACTATTCTGTATGCGGGCAGCAGCAATTTGTCTTGTGTATTCACCTTTATTTTTGTAAATATTGCCTTAATCCAACCCAACCCACAAAAAATCTACAGGAGTTAGGTCTGGAGATTCAAACAACTCTATCTCGGAAACCATTCAGAATTAGACACATATTTATGTGAACATTTCCTGATGACAAACGATACTAACACCTCCCAAAATACTGACCTTTCCTCCTGAATCACCCTGTATATTTATCTGTTCTATACTGGCTAATATAACCCATGTACCCCCGTTCTGAGGGATCTGATACTTATTGGCATGTGGAAGGAATCCTCGGATGGGAATTGGTCCGTCGCAACGCTTCCACTTACTCAGGATAATAATAATAATAAAAACACACACACACACAGAAATACATCCGTGCCTGAAGTCGTACTGAAATCATCTTGAAGCCCGAAGTATCCTCGTTTCAGGATCACCTACGGACTTCTTTTAAGGTACATGGAACTTACCTGTGCAGTGCATTTAGGCCGGCAAACAGTTCGCACAGTAAATTGTCTTTATTAAACGCTCATATGGGGTAGAAACTGTAGTTTGTTGAAAAATAAACTATTTTTTGTGTAATAAGTATGGTTGTGTTAGACTGTATCCTTCTATTCATTTCACCAGATAATGTACAAACGCCTGCATTCATCACATAATAATAATAATAATAATTACAAATGCCGTGATAGATCAGTTGTTCCTAAGTCACGTCAGTTTCGCAAGTTTCTTCATGCCTTGTTCCGGTTTTCACATTTTCTTCCTCCCAGTGCTTTACGTACCACCCTTTGTATTTAATATTACAAACGACAATATTTTCTTTAGGAACCCTGAAATTTTAATGGGCTTAATTCAAATGTTCAAACCACAACCGACAGATGCAATTAAATGTATCTTGGGCAGACCCATACAAGACATTTTACTACAAGAAATGAAGTTTTTGATTTTGTGTTGTAGCGGTCCCGGACTAAATTTTCTTATTTTTCCAATACGAAATCCTTTTCCGCAGCACCCCCAAAACATCAGACACAGCAGCTCTACTATCCGACTATAACCTACTGAACAAATGGTTGGTAAATAATCATTAGTGTTAATTCTCGTAAATGAAGTCATCTGCCACTTACCAGTGTGAGAATATTCCATCAACGGCCATGTGAGCCGCATCCCAACTATCAGGATTCTCGTACTTGCAGTGTCGGCCTCCACAAAAGAAGGAACACTGGATGCCATTGGGGGCGACTCTTCTGAGGTTTTCCGAGAGTTTGTTGTAGTTGGCTGGCACATTGTGCTCCTGAAGTTTGTTGCCCAGTGGCTGAAGACCTGCAGGCACAAGTGAGCCAACATCCATTGCTTCGGACATTCTAGAAGAAAACAACAGAACGGATTATTGAGCCAGATTGTCTTTACGTGTGGCATCCTGTTGTTCTGAATAAACTGAATGATAAAATGCGATATGTGCCGGCCTATACTGACATACGCAACAGGAATTACTTCGATTATTTATGATCTCGTTGTAAAAAATTTCACGACTTTCTTATAATTAATTTTCACTCAAATTACACATTGTGGACCGGGATTTTCTGCCGGTATAGCGACTCGCTATGGGCTGGACCGGCCGGGGATCGAATCCTGGTGGAGGCGAGATTTCCCGCACCCGTCCAGCCCGTTCCTAGGGCCCACCCAATTACCTATTTAATGGATATTGGGTCATTGCCAGGGTCAAGTGGACGGAGCAGAGGGTTTACCACCCACCCCATCTAACGCTGAGATTAAATAAAGAGTAGAGCTATATCTCTAATTCCCCTCTATGTTTTCATGGCAGGATATAGGGTGAAATTTAGAGTACATACCTCCAAGCGACTAGATAAGAGAAAATAATTAGCAACTACAACTCTCCAGCCACACCCGGTCCCTAACTAATTTTGCGATACTTCTTGTTCTTTGAATTTTTCCTGTAACAAATACATATTTATTCGAAATAAAAAGAATTAATTACAGACAGCGTCCCTCCAGGCCTCTTTATTACGAAGACTTCTTTTCAATTTGAAGTACTTCATAACGATTTTAATATATTTTAACGATATATATTCTCTTTTTATCTTCGGCTGTTTTCGGTTTTTGTGACATGTGTAACACCCTAAAGTTGAGACATCAACCTCGTAGAAGGGAAAAGCTTTTATTGTGTTCTACGTACACACTCTATCTTTAGGTATTTTATAATGCCTGATGATGGCTTTCTGTAAAGGCCGATAGACGTTGCATTGCCTCATTCAATAATGTTTTAAAAATATTGGTGTGACTGACTGCCCTCTTCCACTGTTGAGAAGGGTCGAAATATGAAAATTTGTGGAGGGGGGGGGAGACAATTTGCGCGTTAAGGCAGACGTGTTCTTGAAACAGCTGAACATATCACATGGTAACTGAGGGGTGTAAACTTAATAGAGACATGAATAAATGCTAGTAGTCTTTGGTACTATGCTGTACAGAAAGGGAATTGTGGAATTTCGGAAGCCTCATCAAAGGGGCGCAACCGAGCTTCCAGTTTATTAAGTGGAAATAGAAAATACTACAAAATTAGTGAAAATAGTGGCTACAAGAGATAAAATACGAAAAATATTATATAACCTCTTATTAAACAAGAAATGTAGAAGTACAAGATAATATTTACAAATCTGAAACGTTTCCTCCACAGAATGTTCTACAGTTGATTTTAACGAGGACTTCAGATTCAGGCAGTAATTTTTGTGATATAAATTTTGAAAGCTGTAAAAAGGAAAGAAGATACTTTCATTGATTAAAATTTTCAATTCATCAACAATATACCGTTACCTGAATAACTATTATGCAGACCTTAAAGTGAGTCTTTTAATATCCATTAACCCATCTAGATAACATATTGCTTAGTTATAGTGCCTGTTCTTTAACCCTCAACATCACCTTAAGGGTTAAGAAACAGGCACTATGTCTGACACTTCAATTTTCATTATGATGATATTGATGATAAATTGTTTGGTTATAATAACTATTATGCAACCTCCTATTCAAGGAGTAACGGAGTTCTTTCCTCAGGTTAGTGCAGCAGGAGCGTGAAGCTGACCACTCATCTCCATCTAGTGCTGTAATTAGAAAAGAGTGGAGTTGTACCTCCACTCCACATATATGCCTTCATGGCACGTGTAGGAAAACCTTAATTTTTTAGGATTTATTTGGAATACTTCATGTAAATATAGCGTCTACTCTTTCAGAATTTCAAAGCATGACTTTTTTTTATTAGACGACATATTGGCTCTGAATTACAATAACACCCAGTCTTAAGACTAACACACAATTTTGCACTGACTTCAATTTCTAAATAAATATTAACTTCAGCTGTCGCCCATCTGTTCTACCTGTTTATTTTTTTTGCTTACGCATTGTCTTTTGCACTAACACTGAGACCTGTTTTTATCACACACTAATAGTGTTTATGGTGGACTTCACTCTGTTCTGCTTTTAATGATCACTACACCAGCTCAAAAGTTTTTTTTTTTTTTTT
>Ga0123354_10009975_pt1 | contig 14594 bp, 8 predicted proteins | sample TergutLab28metaG_2_FD_97872 | JGI IMG/M metagenome (GOLD analysis project Ga0123354, IMG submission 97872) | Labiotermes labralis P4 segment gut microbial communities from Petit-Saut dam, French Guiana - Lab288 P4 | ecosystem: Host-associated > Arthropoda: Insects > Digestive system > Gut ... | reverse complement strand
GGGGTCCAGTATGTGAGGTGTGTTAGCGTGCTACATCCTGGGACCGTTGTTCACTGATTGGGCTCCTGGTTGTTATGTCCGTTGTGGTTGTATTGGTTCTCCTGTTTTTAGTTTCCCGGTGGAATGGGGGAGGGGCCTCTCCACTTGTTCCTTGTAGTCTGTTACTGGTTTCTGTTTTGGATCGGTTGCATCTTGTCTAGTTAGTTTTCTGTGAGGCAGTTGCCGGCTTCTTCGTGCAGTAGTGTCTTACGAGATTTTACGTCGTGTAGTAGTTAGGTAGATAAGTGCTGACATTTCTGAAGAACTTTCTACTTCCGTGTGCAGTTTCAGGTTTATCTGAAACTTGAGTACCCGAACTCCCAAGTTCTGCAGTCGCTGAAGGACTGTCATGGCTGCACACCGTGCTGCTATGCTGGTTGGAGATATTAGGCATTACATGTGTGTAGCTGCTTGTCTGAATTGCCGAAACAGCCAGAAGTAGCTACATTCGTTCCCTGCGTTTGGAAACATTAAGCAAATATACTCTACCAACCAGCAGCAACTCAATTTACATGTGCTGACTGTTGCGAGGTATTGGAAACCTGGGGAATAAGGGAATGACTGCCACGTGTTTGACCATTCAATTTACACAATTTGTCTGGTTTAAATAAACACCGAACTGAGTTAATTACTTATGTATCACATCAAACAAGTGAAGCATTAAGTTTCAATTTTACGTAGCTGTGTGATTGTAAGGTGAGATCTGTGTGCGAGAGGGAGAACGTGTTTTGTATTTGAACAAAGAAGAAAGCTGTGCTTGGATGAATCCGAATCGCACAATTCACATGAACACTTTGAGACATTTTTCATGCCCGTGTGGATGCATGGACGTTTCTAAATGTAAAACAGGCGTTTAATGTCGAAGGAGAGTTAAGCCTACTGATTAAGAGTTAAGCCTACTGACTGACTGACTGACTAATTGACTGACTGATTGACTGACTGATTGACTGACTGACTAACTGACTGACTGACTAACTGACTGACTGATTGACTGACCGACCGACTGACCGATTGACTGGCTAAATGACTAACTAACTAACTAACTAACTCACCAACCAACTAACTAACGAACTAACTAATCAACTAAGTAACAAACTAACTAACCAACCAACTAATCAACTAACTAACTAACTAACTAACCAACTAACCAACCAACTAATCAACTGACTAAGTAATTAACTAACTCAGTGAAGGAGAATCTTCAACACCTAATAGTTTCTGAGGTAGTCAAAAAATTCCCCGCATTTTATGGAACCCAAAGTTTTATTACCACCCACTTGTCCCTAACTTGGGACGGACCAATCCAGGTCATGCCCTCCCAATCGATCTTTAAGATCCATTTTAATATTATCCTCCGATTTACATCTAGGTCTTCCAGCTGGTCTTTTCCCCTGAGGTTTTCCCAGCGTTTAGGTCGACTACAATTAAGGAAATAAATTTAATACCAACCTAAAGCTTGTCTATAATTTTTGAGGAGAACCCTCTATCAGGACCAAAATAATGACTTAAGAACAAAGGAACTAAAGTGGATGTGTGGGCGGTTAAAGAAAAGCATATGTTGTCACAATTTTAGCCTTGTTCCGCACTTCACATGTTCCTCGTATGAATTTTGAATAAGGCTAACGTACATAACGATCCGTATTTCTGAGTGGCTATACGTATTTTGGGTTGCTGCACTGTGAAGGATAAAAATGTTCGGTGGAACTTGCTGGCTGCGTCTTCAGGGTGACCGAATTTGGTTTAGGCGAATGCTGAAGTGACTGGGAGGTGAAAATGCGTCGATTTTGGGGGGAAGGTTACAAGGAGTGCAGTCAATCAGAGCTGCGGAAATGGAGGATGGAGCAGTTCTTGTCCCCAGACATGGTTAGGTGAAATTTCGGAATGAGCCAAATGGCTCTTCTAAGTTTCACAAATAGTCACCCTGTGGATGGAGGCAGGATGTTCCTCCGAAACGTCAGAACCACTTAATTAATTAACCCGTAAGACTATGAATTGGGCACGCCGTCCTTGAAAACCTGAGGAACTGAAATTTCATTCCGTAACAGTCATTTACTGAAGCAAATCGAAGTTAATACTTGGTTTAGTTCCCTGCTGTAAAGCGCTGTGTGTTTCCTTACGCACATCACAGTTGGATGACGCAATTTTTCGGATGTCCGTCGCAGTACATTCTTTTGCCCTTTTAAACACGTGAAATACCTTTACTTCATTTTAGAATTTCACAGCTATCTGTCGGTCAGCTCTCGGTGCACGCTGATAAATGTACAGTTTTACTTAACTTTAGTGTCGGGTTCACACAAAAACTCTTTGGTCGGGTGATGTTTCTGTTATTGTTATCCTGAAGATGCCGTTAGCGTGTTCCTCGTAAATATTAGTGCTATACGGTGTCATATTTCGTGAGAATGTTGTCTTTATTGTTAGGATTAGCTTCAGCGTTACACTGACACATTGTTTCCCAGCTTTACCCTGACACATTGTTTCCCAGCATTACCCTGACGCATTGTTTCCAAACATTACCCTGACACATTGTTTCGCAGCATTACCTGATACATTGTTTCCCAGCTTTACCCTGATACATTGTTTCCCAGCATTACCCTGGCATTTTTACCGAGCGTTACCCTTACATATTGCTCCCAGCTTTACCCAGACACATTGTTTTCCAGCATTACCCTGACACATTGTTTCCCAGCCTTACCCTGACACATTGTCTGCCAGCCTTACCCTGACACATTGTTTCCCAGCGTTACCGTGACACATTGTTTCCTAGCGTTACCCTTACACATTGTTTCCTAGTATTACCCTGACACATTGTTTCCCAGCTTCACCCTGACACATTGTTTCCTAGCATTACCCTGACACATTGTTCCCCAGCATTACCCTGACACATTGTTTCCCAGCATTACTCTGACACATTGTTTCCCAGCATTACTCTGTCATTTTGTTTCCCAGCATTACCCTGGCATTGTTACCGAGCGTTACCCTTACATATGTTTTCCCAGCTTCACCCTGACACATTGTTTCCCAGCATTACCCTGACACATTGTTCCCCAGCATTACCCTGACACATCGTTTCTCAGCGTTACCCTTACATTTTGTTTCCCATCATTACCCTGACACTGTGCTTCCCAACCAGGTTTCTACAGAACGTCGTCAGGAGTTCAACGAGAAGTCGTGGAATAAATAAAAAAATTTTGAAATACAGCTCCGTATTCCAAACTTGCCTCCAAAAATCGCGGGAAATTTTGTCTGGCAATTGGCAGTGCTGGTTTACTCCCCGTGCGCTACGAACAATCTTTATGTTCTGTTTAGATCAGTACGCTGTTCAGGTTGTAGTCATTTGTGAAGTGTCTTGATTTATAGCTCGGGGTTCTTGCGAAGTGAACAATTATTTTAGGGGCTGAGTTCAAACGACTTGGCATCGAACCTCGTCTGGCAGCTCAAGACTGTTTATGCTGTATTTATTGTTACTGCTCTTTCAAGTTGCAGGAAATAAAATTGAAATGTGCTTACAAAATCAATGTGGATATGAAACCTTTGTGAGGCCAGATTTCTTTAGTAAGGCTCCAAACTGCAACACAGCCATATTTGATGTCGTCAGTAATACAGTTTTAGGATTTTCTCTCCCATTTTATTGCTGGAATGCTTCCAGATAGAAGAGAAGACAAAATATCGTTTTTAAAACAAAAGAAAAGTAATGTTAAGAGTGGTTGTCCTTTTGTACATTGCTGTTGTGTTTTTCTGCCAATTTTTTTTTTTTGTGTTTTTCTTTTTTCGTGCGGGGGGGGGGGGGTGGGGGGGGTTGGTCGTGGAAAAGGGAAGGGGGTGTCTAGTCTATAGTTCATTGCGTTTTATATGCACGCTTTGGTAAGAATCTTGGTTGGAAATATTTTGTTGCGCAGTGTGCCGGGATGAAGGATCTGCGGCACTCCAAGCCTGCAACTTGTTCTTTATTGCAGCTCGACTGCTTGCCCGTTTGTCTGCGCGTTCTTTCTTCCAGTTGAAAAGCAAAGTGGGAAATATGTTTGTGTAAAATGTTCAAGTCCTTTTTATTTTTTTCTTCGTTCCATCTTTATTCTATTTTTTTTGTTTTGTTTTGAAGAATGCATTCACAGAATTAGAGGATGAAGGAAACGGATCAATGAACTGAAAGTGTGTAGGGAATTTATTGTAAAAATAGAAAAACGAAGAGAAATTTAGAAGCGTTTTACTGTTAAGTGTACTCGAGTAGATTTCACTGCTCTGTGTGTGTGTGTGTTTGTGTGAAGGCGACAGATTCTTGAATACACCTCCGTATCATATATGCTTAACTACCTTATTTTAAAAAGTGAAGTTTTTTTTTAAAGTTTATGTTTGATGAATTTGAGTTTATGGCAAACGAAATGCAAGCTTCTGACATCTTATGCCAACAGGAGCTACAGACGAAACGATCACAATGTCTTCCTGAAGTACGCGAAGTCGAATGAAACAGAATTAGTGCATAAACCACCAAGAACAATTAATAAAATACCACTTGTGACTAATAGTACAAATATTTAATCTCCTACATGTTTCGGCGCCAGGGTGCCATCCTCAGGGAGTTTTTCAGATCAAAAGAATACAATCCCAACACACATCTATTTTTTACGTTTTGTTGACTTGCATCCTAATGTAATGATAGTCTAGTTTTTACCAACTTGATGGACAAATTCTTTGTTTTAATACATTTATTACATTCCTGTACATGTTTCGAGCACTATTCTGCTCATCTTCACGAGGACAATTGTATTAACATAGCATCAGGTATCGTCACTCTCTTTGGGTGACTGTTCAGTACACAGGTTACGAGAGTCCTCTCGTAACCTGTGTACTGAACAGTCACCTACTCCCATAACCTGTGTACTGAACAGTCACCTAAAGAGAGTGACGATACCAGATGCTACACTAATACAATTTGTCCTCCTGAAGATGAGCACATTAGTGCTCGAAACATGTAGAGGAATGTAATAAATGTATTAAAATAAAGAATTTGTGCATCAAGTTGGTAAAAACAAGACTAACACAAATCATTCGTCATGCTCATTGGAATATATAAAAATATTTTTGTTTGTTTTTGACGCGAGAGCCCCCAGTGGACCAGGGGCCCCTCATTCACGACGTTTTCTAGACCACACACAGCGACGCATCACAGTCGGTAGGACTCCTCTGGGCGAGTGATCAGCTCTTCGCAGAGACTTCTACCTGACAACACACAACACTCACAACAGACAGACATCCATGCCCCCGGTGGGATTCGAACCCACAATCTCAGCAAGCGAGCGGCCGCAGACCTACGCCTTAGACCGCGCGGCTACCGGGACCGGCATATAAAATATTAAAACCATAAAATACATAAAATTGATAAGCATAATTTTACAACGTTGTGATATTAAAACTATGTGGCAGCTGTTCTAGGTACAAGTTTGTAGCTATTTATATTCTGTATGCAGTATGTTTACAAGCATCTATCTCCGTCTTCGTGATCCGAAGAGATCTCGTCCAGACGCAGCGTGTGAAGTGTGAAGTGTGAAGTGTGTCGTTCGGAGCGGTGTGGTATACTTATATTCCTTTGATCTGAAAGACGCCCTAAGGATGGCACCCTGGTACCGAAACATGTAGATTGTAATATTTGTCATAAACTTTAATTTATTAGGCCAGTTTGTTGGTCGATGTATTAATTTCAGTATATGCACGTTATGAATAATATAATACAGGGTTATTCGAAATGATTGTGGGAGTACAATTGTCCAGCGGAAATTCCGCACCAAATTCGGGAAACAACCACCGTCTGACAATTCCATTCGAAGGTGGTATGCACAATTTCAAGAGACAGGGTGCGTGTGTATCCCGGAACTGAAGGTACGAATCAGAATCGCCATTGAAACCATCACCGCTGACATGCTACAGACAGTTTGGAACGAACTCGAATATCATGTTGATGTTTGTAGAATCACAAAGGGTGCACATGTAGAGCACTTGTAAGGTACGTAGCAAAAACTTGGAGTGTTGTTCTGTTAAATAAAAAAAAAAAATACATATAATCCTATCTAAAGTGTATTGTGTATGACAAGTTGTTAAAACCCCGACAATCATTTCGAATAACCCCGCATTAGCAAATGCAACAGTTCGATTTCAAGTGTGTGTGGAAATGCCTTAAGATCGGTTGAATCCTGGGCAGTGAGGCTTTTTGTTCTTTCAGAACTTAGATACTGGATGTTTGGGGTGAGAATATAGTGGCAATATCAGTGTGAAGGGGTAATATCTGGGCTCATTTAATGGTACATTATTGGGAAGATAATAGTGACGGGTGAATTTGGAAGGGAGCTTTTGTGACTTGTATTAGGGTATTATTCTACGTTGTTCCACATTGAATGAGGAATAATGCTTTTAGCCTCTTTTGGTTGGGAGGAGGCGGGTTGAGAGGATGTTAACATGGTTGTCCTACAGTTTTTGTACGGTGTCAGATTGTTTAAAACTTGGCGCAGAGAATATTAAATACAGCCTTACCACAGTCATATCCCGTTACCAAAAATAGTTGGTTACGGTAATGAACGAGAATTATAATTCATGAAGCTGTTTGCTCGTCCGTTTAGAAGTTTTAGCTTTTCTTCTTACCGTCTTCTTAGCTAGAGAAGTAACAGGTGGATGAAGAATTGTTGAATGATCAGCGGTATGGTCCGTATTTTTCGCTACACATTAGTGGGTTCGTCATGTGAAGGAGTGTTAGATACACCGACAGTTTACTGCATGCATGAGTAACGTACGATATATATATATATATATATTTTTTTTGGGCGCTTCGGCCCAACGCGGGCCATGGCCTCCTCATTCTTGAGGTTTCTTGATCATACACAACGACGCATTACAGTCGGTAGGACTCCTCTGGACCAGTGATTAGTTCGTCGCAAAGACCTCTACCTGACAACACACAACACTTACAACAGACAAACGTCCATGCCTCGGTGGGATTCGAACCCAAGATCTCAGCAGGCAAGCGGCCGCAGACCTACGCCTTAGACCGCGCTGCTACTGGGACTGGCACACACACATACACACACACACACACCACACACACACACACACACACACACACACATATATATATATATATATAAAGAGGCTGGGGCGTGGCGTCGACCACCCACCCCCATATAGCGCTGAGGTCAAAGAAAGAGTAGAGCTATACCTCTACTCCACCTCTGGTCCTTCGTGGCCTGTTATAGGGTGATATATATTTATATATATGTATATATACAGGGTGATTCAGGAGGAAAGTCAATATTTTGAGAAGTGATAGTATCGGTCATTGTGAGAAAAGAAAGCTCTTACGAACATGTGTCTAATTCTGAATGGTTACCGAGATAGAATTGTTTGAATCTGCAAATACGAAAGCATTGTGAGTGGTAATAAACGAAGAGAAATTAGTTACTGTTAGTTTTATTTTAATGTGTAATTGACATCTGTTACATGGAAATGAAAAGTATTTTAGCGTTTACGATATATATTAGAAAATCCCACCGTCAACCTCAGTGAACTTTGCAACTCGTTTGCGAAGATCACGTGTTCTCCGTCTGAGTTGAACTGCATGCTCCATTGTGCGGACAGCAGCACCCAAAATTCGAGAGAGCATTTCTTCTCGTGTATCCACGTCTCTTTCGAAAACTTTGCTCTTTATCGACAAACCCCTAACGAAGTTAGATCTGCAGTTTCGAACATCTCTGTCTCGGTAACCATTCAGAATTATACACATGTTCATATAAATTTTTTTTTCCAACACTGACCGTCACTATCACTTCTCAAAATATTGATCTTTTCTTCTAAACCACTGTCCATATCACAGGATAATATTAAAAAGGACCCACGTAGCGTGTTCCGAGAATGTGACCTGTATTTACCTGATTCAGGATAGAGACCAGACATGAGCTGTTTTCATAACGACGATGAACCTTGGAGTTCTAAGCAAAGCAGGGAACTTCCTGGCCGCTTGAGGCACTATTCCCTTCTGATATTTGATTTCTGTTTTGTGTGTGTGTGTGTGTGTGTGTGTGTGTGTGTGTGTGTGGAGTTAAGAACATAAAAACAGACTCACAAAAAGGAGTACCAACTCTGTTTCACATCTGCAGCACATTTCCTAGTATAGAATCGTAGTACCACGTATTATTTACACACGTTAAGTATTCCTATAATGTCCCTGTGTTTTCTGTTCATTTTACTTTATAAACATTGACCCTTCTTTTCATTTCAGTGTGTTCAGAAAGCAGTGCAGGAGCGACAAGTGCAGCTGGCTGAACTTCAGGCTATTTTCGCGCACCTGCAGGAACATCGTGGGCTGCAGGGCTACCAGGACGCCTCATCGACACGGTGAGTGCACACACACACACACACATTGTGTTAACAAGAAATTTGCTGAGGACGTTGTTATTTGTAGAACTTTGAATATGGCAGGTGTTCACTTCATCGATTTGGAGTTTTGCAGCCGACCAATCCGGACCATACATTACGGAACTGAGACTTGATGTTACTCTGATTCAATTTAAGTATCCAGTTGCGAGAGAGAAGCGTTTTAATTCGGCTTAAAAACAAAGTTACTTTGATGAAGGTAACGCACGAGTTGTGATTATAGGCAAAATCATTTACACAAACTTTTAAGTTTTCAGATTTTTCTGACTCTTCTTATACATGAAATGTGGGCCGGGTAGCTCAGTCGGTATAGCGCGACTGAGCTACAGGCTGGACGGTACGGGATCGAATCCCGGTGGGGACGAGATTTTCCGCCCGTCCAGACCGGCCCTGGGGCCCGCCCAGCCTCCTGTAAAATGGGTACCGGGACTTTACCAGGGGTAAAGTGCGTCCGGGGCGTTCTGCTGACCACTCACTTCGTTCTAGTGCCGCGGTCATGGAAGAGTAGAGCTATACCTCTTCCCACCGTCTGGGCCAAACCGGGCCTGTAACGGGATCACTCTACCTTTATACATGAAATTCTGCTGGCAGTATCGTAGATAACCGAGTGCCAACAACACTGTCCCGCCTTCCCAGCGGCTAGATAACCTATGGCCTGCCTGCGATTACAAGTGAATTTAGTCTCAAATATCTTAACATGAATCCAGAGCACTGCCTTCTGTCAGCACGGAATACAGACCAAATGACCCCACAACAATTTTTATTATTGTGTACTTTTGGGGGTTCCCGTGTAGGAGGCCCTGCGCTACTGAGTCTGCGGGGTCCTTTTCTATGCCACTGGCCGGTGATTTTGTTTTGCGAAAATTTAAACAGTGTGTCGTCAAGTTTTCCTTCCAGTTTTCTTCACTTTGAGGCTTGAAAGTGGCACTGAACTCTCCAAGGCGGGTTACTATCCTTACCACTGGGAAGTCCAGTTGTGGGGTTGCCACCTTTCAGCCTATGGACAGGAATGTTCTGCAGCATTTCCTCTGCGGGCAATGTCACAGTTATACCGCTGTGACTCGGTCCCCAGAGCCTCGTAATTTAGGACAGGTTGCACCACGGGCAGGTGAAGAAGTGGCTTCGGTACGAAAGTATTCTGAATGCACTTCACTAGCCCTTGCAACCCACTCTTTTGTATGGAAGAGAAATTTTGACATTAAAAAAATTGAAAACGATTGTCATCAATCGAAATGAAATTTTTCAGAATATCAGCTGGGTACACCCTTTGAGACCACAAACGGAATGCAGAAATTTGGGAAGAGTTTGAAAGCAGAACCAGTTGACAGTAAAGTGAGAAGATGCGAATCAAATTGGCTATGACGTGTAACAAGAATGAACAGCAACAGGGTGCCAAAAATAATGCTGGATTATAGACCCAATGGACGAAGAGGACTGGAAAACCTCTGAAGGGAATGTTAGACAAGGTCACAACAGGTCTATCAAGGTCTAACTCGTTACGAATGATGATGATGATGATGAAATTTAAATATACTCAAGTAATTCTGATGTGCGTCATCCCCGTTGTGTTAGTACAACAGTAAGGAGCTTGGTGTATTAATACTTACAGTCGAACACAACTATATTTGCCTCTAGTATTACAGGAGGATTATTATATCTCTGGAATAAGAGTAGTACCCACTTTGGAAAAAAAAGGGCACTACAAAACTACTAATGGTAATCCACCTGGAAAAAACCCGGGGCCGTGGTACCCACTATTATAATGAGATCTCGACCCGCCCCCCCCCTCCCCCAAAACTCCCCAAGAACGCTCCACGCATTCCTGTATAACTGATCCGAAAGTCCAGTCACAACCTGAAGATGGCCCACATATAGGGCCGAAACATGTTGTTATAATCCTCCTGTAATACTAGAGGCAAATATAGTTGTGTTCGATTGTAAGTATTAATACACCAAGCTCCTTATTATACTCAAGTAATTTTTGAAGTGAAGAGGAATAAATCGAAGACGAGTATTCTGCAAAGTCGCCAGTGATACCGCAACATTCAGTACTGTTGTAATACTGTAAGGAACGGAAACACATTGAAAAGCTTCATCAGATTGACAGTTAAACTGGACTTCAGTATGCATGCGAGATTGCAGGCTTCCACAGGGACGTAGACGAGAACTGCGCTCTTCTGGGCTATTACGCAGCGTGTAGTCATTCCTTACGGACGTTTCGGGACCACCTACCGGTCGGTAACGAATTACCACTACACGCTGCGTAATAGCCCAGAAGAGCGCAGTTCTGAACTTCAGTGTGTAATTTGCTGTTCAGTATATGGGATCAGATAGACCCTACGACTCCCAAGAATGCAGACTAGCAGCGCTATTCTGCATCTGTTTTAACGTAATGCAGTATTTCGCTATGTGATTACAGCAACACAATAGCTGTGTTTGGTATTTCCTTCAGTGTAGAGGCACCCCTGGATTTATGCAGCAGTGCGCTGATTGTAACATTTTTCGGATCATGTTGACATTTATCTTCGTCAATAAGACTCTTTGCTATTTCTTAGCTAGACGTAACATCCACAGCGCATATCCTTTCTCTTTTAAAAGACACAATTTTTATCTTCATTCAACACAACTTCAACGCCGGTTTTAGGAACCCAATTTGGAGCGACTTAGTGTTCCACTGTTGTATCTATTGGCCAATCAGGTAAAGGATTTGTGTGCCAAATCCCCCACCCCCCACCCCACCGCACTCCCAGCCTACACACATGAACACACTCGTATAGAAACACGCAATATCCACGTTTCAGAATATATGTCATTCAATGTTCTGAATTTTGCAAGGGTGCTATTTTATGTCGGAGATTTGGTTTGTGTACCTTCGATACTTTTTTATCGGAAGAAAATTCATATTTTCCTTTATGTACGGGTAGACTCTTTAGGCAGGGTAACACGTGTTATGTCGAAAGCGTTGCTCAGTATGAGACAAATGAACGCCATCCCAATAAATATATGAATGTATTGGAGCACTGCCGCAGGCGAATAAAGTCAGTGCGTTAATGAAACTATGGCATGGTGATGAGGTGAACTTATAGTAACTGCTAAGTTGCTGACGATAGTACGCAGTAACACAGGAGTTAACAAAACTGTGGACCGTGGAACACCGGGGAGCCACGGGGTTTATTCCAAGGGCCACAGGAATTTACAGCAGCTTAGCGGCAATTATTGTTCTTCCAGCCAGCGCTGGAATTGCTCTGTATTATGCTGTTATTGTTGTGTTAAGTAAAATGTGAATTCTTTTATAACCGTTAGCTTGTTCATAAACAGTTTTGTCATATACTTTCCTAATTGCCGGAGACTGAAGTATAAACTGTTAGCATGTGTTGGGTCCGCAACATTTAAGTCCATTATGATTGACGATAATACAGAAGGTTGGGAATCACGGGGCTAAGACCGAAACACTTTAATTTCCGAAGTAAACCACGTAATTTCTTTTAACAAGACAGGCAGTGTACTAAAACGTAACATTGAGAAGTGTTGGTGCAACCGTTTTTGCAGTGGAAAAGTAAGAATTATTACGTATTCTGAGTATGTGTTTGTAGCCTTAGGTATCCAGCCTGCAATGCCCATGCGTCATATTGTCATCTATGGCCTGTCTGGCTCTTTTCCACATTGTCTCATAAATGGCACGATTTCCGAAAAAAAAACATTATTTAACGAAAAATGTATGCTTCAGTTTTCTGTACAACTTTAGTCTGAAATGTTTCTCATTCTGAGGAGAATTGAGCGAGATATGATAAAAAATATGTATTGGTCTTCATGTAAAGTACTTGGAAAATTGTATGTAGTCAAACACAACTGTGTCAAATGAGGTGTATTTAATGACTATATAATGGACAACTACATGTTTCGGCCTGTACTGGCCGTCTTCGGGTTGTCTTAGGGGAACTTAAGATCTTACTATAAGCATGCACGCGCACGTGGTGTAGAGATCTCTACATAGGGCCTTATTAGCAAAACCAAAAACAAAAACAGGAATCTAATAAAAAACAACACAAAACAAAAACAGATACACGTAAAGTACCCGTTATTATTGTAAGATTTTAGTGAAAGTTGTATTTTTTGACAGATTTTCGAAAAAGACTCAAATACCAAATTTGATGGAAATCCGTCGAGTGGGAGCCGTGTTGTTCCATGCGGACGGACGGAGAGACACGGCGAAACTAATGATTGCTTTTTGCAATTTTGCGAACTCGCCTAAAAATCTGTAGGTCTGCTCACTTTTCAAAATTGAAAAATTTTGGATACTACGAGTGTTACGGTACAGCGAAATGTGTAACAGTGTGTGGTGGAATGTAAAATAGGTCAACGTGTGAACTCGTTTGTAAGTGACGTGTTGGTCATTGGATGTCGCTGATAACCAGTCACATTATGCGTCATATTTTCAAAAGAACCTGCAATCCTTTGCCCCTTGCATCGGACGAAAAATTGTCACACACACACACACACAGGGTGTTTCAGGAGGAATAGTAAATATTTTAGGAGGTGGTAGTGTGGTCTATTCCGAGTAAATAAGTTCATATAAACATGTGTCCAATTTTCAATGGGTTTGAATGTTACGCATAAAAAGCCTTACAAAAGGTATGAAGGAAAGACAAATGACGTATTGATTGCATGTATTGGTTATGTAAATGATCTGAATAAATTGCAACAGTTCAAAGTAAGTGTTCAAAAATCCCACCATTGACTTCAATGCACTTTTCAACCCTCCTGGCAATAGTACATGTAGCTTTACTGAGGTCGTCTTGGCGTTCTTGCTTTATGAGGGCAGCACTATTCATAATGCGAGCGACCAGTTCGTGTCTTATGTTCACTTTTTCTTTGTGGACTTCGCTTTTCATCCATCCCCACAAACAAAAATCTGATCTGTACGCGCCAACTTCAGACAGCTGTATCTTCACACCCATTGAAAATTGGACACATGTTTATATGAACTTATTTGCTCGGAAGAGTACATACCACCACGTTCTAAAATATTTACTATTCCTCCTGAAACACCCTGTATATATTGTTTTGAAGCAAACTGCAAGAAATGTGTTTCGTATGTAACACACTACTTGCTGTAGTGTTTATTTATCTCTTTCGCTGTAAACACTCAAGCTTATTTCGAGCCTGTGATGGTAATAGCAAGACAGCAGTTACCTCGCGACGTCATCAACTTGTGCGCCATTGTGCTCCTTTTTGAGAGAGATATGCTTGAGCTTTATTCTTTAATAAGCCTTGAATATAAAAAAAAATCTAAATTTTGTAACCCTGTAATGCACATTCACCTTTATCTTCCTCCTCATCCTTTTCTTATTCTCCTGAATCGTTTCCTTATTTCCCATACGTGACCTTCCTACTGTGATTTTTTCTTCTCCACACCGGTGATTCCCCTACGATAAATGCAACTGAATCTTTCACATGTTTCCTGGAATTAACCTTTGTATTTGGAAGCCTCAGAATGACGGAACCTGCCAACGTACTCCAGCCAAATCTGCCTGAACTAAAGAAGCTAAGCCAAACGAACGCAATTTTTCTTCCTAAAATAAAGCTAACCAGTAGAGTAATATATGTGATATTTAATGTCTATGCTGTGCGTGTGTGAACACATATCAGTGTACACATATTAGCCACGTGACTGTCATATAGCATTCTGCTGCAATATTCATGGGGCTGCGCTACCGACCACTGTAAAGTCAAGGTGAAGCTCACCCCATAAAGGCCATGAACGCCCGGGGAGGGAGTTGTTAAATTTCTCTACTCTTTTCTTAACCTCAGCACTAGATGGGGGGGTAGGTGGTCAACGCCACGCTCCGGCCGCTTTATCCCCGGGAAAGAGACCTGGAACCCATTTTACAGGAGGTTGGGTGCACCCCAGGGCCGGTCTGGACGAGTGCGGAAAATCTCGTCACCACCCCGCACTGCCCAGCCCCTAGAGAGTCGTCGAACACTGTGACCATTGATAGTAATCGATAATAGTGGATATTATGTTAATAAAAATCCAACCAGATGCAACAGTATGCAGATATTTATTTACTGCAAAGTCACTCTACATGTTTCGGGTGTCACAGCACCCATCATCAGGAGTACTAAAAACTGTAACCGCAGTC
>Ga0123354_10009971_pt1 | contig 14596 bp, 10 predicted proteins | sample TergutLab28metaG_2_FD_97872 | JGI IMG/M metagenome (GOLD analysis project Ga0123354, IMG submission 97872) | Labiotermes labralis P4 segment gut microbial communities from Petit-Saut dam, French Guiana - Lab288 P4 | ecosystem: Host-associated > Arthropoda: Insects > Digestive system > Gut ... | reverse complement strand
CCAACCCCAGTTACCTGAAGACCAGATGACGCTTTACCCAAACATGCCCCCCCCCCCCCCCCCCCCCCCCCAAAAAAAGTATGTCTGCCAATGGAAAATGTATTTGTTCAAATCTAAGATGACCCCCAAAAATAAAAGTCTGCTAAGAAAAAATATTTTGCTATTAATTTTATACACTTCATACACAAAGCATGTCAGATTTTGTTTACCTTAACCAATCAGTGTCAGTGTCTCCATCTTCACAGTCAGTGCCTCCTGTTCTCTCCTAACATCCCTATCCTCTTCACTGTCAATCCACAACATATTATCATCATTCCTATCCTTTTTGCATTTGACGCTTCACAGTCATTTCTTGCAAGATGCGCTACCATGCCATTATGATCCACACTGACTAAATACTACATTTATATTTTATGGGTTTATAAACTTACTGGAACCCATGTAAAAGCACAAATTTCTCCACAGATGGTGTTAGTGGTGTTAAGAATTAAACTATGTGAGTTCTGGAATTTTGTGTCATATCAGTGGTCTGATCAGTCTGATGTCATGGCCCTTTTTATGGTTTTTAATTTGTAGATTGGTCCAGGTTTTATTTTTGAGCCTTGTAGTTAATTTTTTATTTTTCAGTAGCTATTTTCCTGTTACTACCCTTGGACTAGGTCTGTTCTCAGATACATATTATAACAAGTTAATGTGTCTCTGGCACCCAGTGATTGAGAATAACTCAATCTAAGTGGTCGACCAGGTTAGGAGCTTCTTTGCCTGAAAATGGGAACAGAACTGGCTTTCAAAGAAAGCTTCCAAAACACCATGCTTGTTTAAAAAAATTAGTTGGTGTTCTTGCTTTTGGATTTCTTGACCCGTGAGGATGGGACCGGTGTTTAAATGTCTACCATATATAAATAATAGTAGCCCATAGTTGTGATTGACAGATTTTTATATCTGTGTTAAGCAAAATTTGTTCTCTCTGTCTTCCATTTTTAATTTCTTTTACATGCATTCTTGAATCATTATTTAATTAAATGTGCAGAAATTATTCTGTATATTTATAGAGGTATGGACAAGGAGTGATATGTGTTTCATAAGCTGGAAGTTGTTTTATATTTGTGTGTACAGCTGTGGTGCTGGGAGCCCTGACAGTCATATTCCCGCTGCTCTTTGGTCTGCATATGCTTGTGAGTGCCTTCAGCAGAGACTTCCTACATTCACTATTCGGAGTCAGTTTCACAGAGAGCCTGTTATTGTGTCTGGTAAGTACAGACTTTTGTTTCACCACCACCACCATCATCATTATCACCACTGTCATCAACCGTTGTTTTTATTAGGTTGGATCAAAGGGACAACTTATTTTTCTCACGCCACTGCCATCTGTTGTAGTAACCTTAATGAGGATGGGACAGTGAGTGGTTTGTATCATCACCAAGGCCTTATGCAGCTTGTATACACTTTGCTCTATCATTACCTGGTTTTCGACCTTGTGCTGGAAATGTTATTAGTATTTGTGATAATTTTCTTTTTCATATGATATTTTCCTAACTTCTAATTTACTTTAGTTTTGCAGGTCAGTAATTTGTGTTTGTTTGTGGGTCAGCAGGTTGAATGCAAAATGTGATACTGAGATATAATTTTACTGGGAGTGCGGAAACTGAACACAATGATAGCTGATGTTTTGCCACTCTTACTTCTCCTGTTTGTGATGTTCAGGCATTTTAGAATATTTAGTTTTTTGTTAACTTTTATCCTGTATTTTGTCATTTTGAGTCTGTATTGTTGGTGTGCTGAAACGTTGTATCTACTCATGCACATTTAAATGGAGAGAGACTGAGATTAGGAGCCATACATTTCCATGTTCGTACATTTCTGTTACTGTCAGTATGGTATTAAAACTGTCATATGAAATTATTAAATTCCAGTCACCAATCCAGATGTTGTGGTCAGTAATTCCAAACAGACTTCAGTGGGTAATATTGCTAATTATTGTCACTGGCTGGAGTGGTCTGTTTTTCTATGTGAAATGGTCAATGGGACTGCGGATGACACTCTCTCGCAAACAAAGGCATCAGTTCCAGGAAATGAGAGAACATGTGGAAAAAGTAGTGAAGGCAAAGAAGGTAATTTTAATGTCTTGTTGACCTATTTATTTATTTATTTGTGTGTTTATTTATTTATTTATTACTTAACAACAACAGTTGCTAAGATTATGTAATGTCAAATGATAATTTAATTCATAAATAATTAATTGAGAAGAATGTAGAAGGAAATAGCCTTTGCCTAATTTAAGATATTATACCAAAATGTGCCCAGGGATGTGTGGAAGGTTATGAACAACCTCAGATATTGCTGAGGAATAGTATATGATTAAGTTTTATTGTTGTGTTGTAGTATTTATAAAGCCTTATGTGCCAGAGTTAAATGCTTGAAGTGATTTGCAGGAGACCAGACTGTAAGTGAGAGCTGCATAAGTTCTTCATGTCTCCATTATCTGTGCCTGACTTTGGCAGTCTGAGCATCACACTGTGTGGTTGCTTTCTGACTTAGGCAGAAAAGGGTTAATAATGTCACTGGTATTTAAACATGAAGGAGATATTTTTTATTTTGCCCCTGAACATGGCAATAGTCATGTAAGCAATGCTGCATACAAATCCTGCATCCACTGGGAACTTGGAATTAATTATTTCTTTGAAGTTCATGTTACATTATTACATAGAAGCAGTTCCAAATGCCACCGTCTGGCTTCTCAGCAAGTATTGCAGCGTTTGAAAACACTTCTTGGCAAACACTGAAGCTCTTATTTAAAAAAAAAAAAATTCTCTTGAATATTTGTCTTTTAGTTTTTGCGAAGGAAATGGATTGTCATACATTTTCTCTTCTTCTGTTAATCCCTTAATAATGGTGCCTGAATTACTTTAATGTTATGGTCACAATCTGTTTTTGTCAAAAGTATGGGTCCTGTGGTCTGGTGTGCACCCACCACACACCAGATCACAACTTTTAAGGTCATGTAAAGAAACTTTATCAAGAACATGGCGATTTTTGGAGCAGCAGTGTCAGTTGTTTTGACTAATTATATTTCTGTTTGATATAAACCATGCTTCATCTAAGAAAAATGCAAGTTTTAACATTTTCATTTTATCCAACACTGATCCTGTTACCCAGATTGTTTTGACTCTTGTGTAAGTTGTTCTTTTAGAATTGTCACCTCCCCTCCCCCCCTTTTTTTTTTACAAAACTCTTGGTGACATTTTTACATGGTATGTACTTTGCAGAAGTATTGCAAATTGAGAGTGGTCAACCAAATACATTTCAAAAGCAGGCCATCTGAGGTCTCAGTGTGTAATAAGAGATAACTAACTAATTGCTGCTGCTCTTTTGTCAGTGGCAAAGCTCAGCCACTGTGTTGGCAAACAATCCGATACATGCCAAGTTCATATTTTCCTGCACTTAGAGACACACTAACTGTACCTCTTTGTATGTTACTTGGCTGTTGGTTGGTCATTTAACTTCCAGTTATCATAGACACCTGCTACTGGACTGTGTGTTGAGCCAGCTCAGTGCACATTACACCAACAGACCCTGTTTTCTGTGTAATTCATGATAGTGTTACCTTTCTTGTCAGGCTTCATATCGTACCTCATCCTTCATGATTTAATCCCCGTAACAGTGTTAACTTGGGAGCCAGGTTAGTGCAGTTAGTATAATGACTAGGCTGTGGGCTAGACAACTGAGGAATCTTGGTTTGATTCCAAGCTTTAGCAAGAGATTTGTATCCTCTCTGAAGCTTCCATATTGTCTCTGGGGCCCATCCAGCCTTAATGACAATGGGTACTAGGAATATAGCAGTTGGGGCTTGGAGCTCACTACCCATCTCCATCATATGCTGAGAATGGGTGGAGCTATAGTTCCACTCCCTTGTATGTATTTGTGCTGTGCTCAGGGACTTTACCTTACAGTGTTGACTTAAATAGAACACTTTTTGAAGTTTCTTGTTGTATAGATTCCTCCAGTCTTCAGATTGTTGCTTCTCTTGGGCCCAAGTACAAGGGTGAGTCAATAACAATCCGCAATGCATGTTGAGTATTTATTACAAAAAGTGTAGAGATCTTACAAGTACATTTGTTTTCAATATAGTCCCATTGCTTTCTTATGCACTTATTACATCATCACATAGTCTGCTTTTTGTCCTTGGAATAAAAAGTTTTGGGCTGAGAGACAAGCCATGCATGCGCCATTTTCTTCAGTTGCAGGCTCCTTCCTCACGCTTAACACTTCTGCGACCATTTTTGAAGTCTGAACCCATTCATAGACACTCCGTTGTGACACAGCACTGTTCCCATATTGTACTGACATCCTGCAGTGCATTTCAGCATGTGGTGCACCTTTAGCTCATAAAAAATGGATCACTGCTCGCTGCTCTTGTTTCGTGCAAATGAAAAGTGGGACTTCCATGTTTACAGTATGAAACTTGTGACGGAAATGCTCTGTCAAGTTCTAACCTGCACCACCATGTTGAGAGAGAGAGAGAGAGACAGAGACCATGGGTATCATGTCATGCCCAACCATCACTAGCCAACTGCAAAAACATACCTACATTGCATATAATTATTGACTTACCTTTGTACTGTTCTTAGGACTTGTTTGCTGTCCATCTTTTTCTTTCTCATTAATATCTCATGTTAAAATAAGACAGAAATGTACGTAGCAAACATTTGGTGTTGCAGCAGCAGCTTTATCGTGAATACTTGGAGCAGAGTGTGGGTGACCATGACTTGTGAAGGAAGTGGATATTTCACCTTTCATCACCAGAGCATTGTTCATGACATTTTTTAAAATTCATGGTGTTTTTTAAATGAAGTATTTATAACTGCCTTGAGGGAATGGTTTTCTTGGCATTTAGCTTGTATGTTGTTTCCAGTTTTATTATTGTCCATTAACTCTTTGGTGCCAGAATTAAATTCTCATTGTACTCTGCAAAACCTTGGATTTAAATAACAGGATTTAATTTTTTCGAGCAAACTCTTACAAAGAAAATTGTTCATTTATAAAACCAACTAAATTATTTTATGATTATACTCAACATTACATTCTTTCATTACTCATACTTGTTTTGGCATATAACCATGCCATCATTAGGAAATTCACACACCATTTTAAAACCTGCTGAAATATAATAGATTCTAGCATGAATACACATTATATGTAACATTTTGCAGCTTGATTCAAAGTACCAGGTGGATGATATACATAAACATGTTGTAAGTATGGTACACCGCATTATACATCATTTTGGTTTTTTGAAGTTAAATTAAAAATATAAAATCGTGAAATATGGTTACAATCTATTCTTCTCGTTGCAGCATTTGTCTGTGCGTACAAACATTTAAATAACATAAAGATTTGTTGTTGTTTTCCATCCATAGCAGATTGAAAAGAACAGTAGATATATGCATACACAGATGAATGCAGCAATGACAAGAATAGATTTTAACTATATTTCACAATTAGATTTTTAATTTAGCTGCAAAAAACCAAAATGATGTATAGTACGGTGTATCATACTTGTAACATGTTTATGTATGTCACTCATCTGGTACTTTGAATTAAGGTGTGAAATATTACATATAATGAGTATTACTTCTGTAATGTATTATATGTTAGCATATTTTAAGTTGGTGTGTGGACTCATAGATCATGGCAAAGTTATATACTGAAAAATGTAGGAGTAAAGAAAAACTGTAATATTGTAAATATCATTAAGTGCACTTAGTTGGTTTTGTACATGAATGATTTAATTAAAATGCAAAGAATGAGTAATTTCAGGGTGGTAAATGCACTTGTAAAGAAAAGCTGATGAAACTGCAACAGGGCTGTACAGGAATGGCCAAAATTGGCCAGTGCATATGCTGCGTTGTTAGGGAATTGAACGCAAAACCCTGTGATGCAGCGTATTTATTGTTGAATATTAAGTAACTGTTGTTATAAGCAGTATTGTGGAATCTTAAGAATTTCTTTCTCAGGGAATCAAATTTAAAGTAATACTGGGAGACAGTGTGGCAAAAGATTTGTTCTTGGATGTGTATACATTTCTAGTTTTGTACGTTGTGTGTGGGGCATAAATGATTCTTAATGTAGAGGTTATGTGTACGTAATATAAATTCACACATTTCTGTCTAACACAACACTTTATTATTTTTTTCAACACTGTATGTTTTGATTGAAACTGTTCATATTCTGGTGTTCTCTACAAAACTTCAAAATACAAGGTAAAATGTTGTTATTTGTGAGATCTTTCAAATATTACAAAATATGTATTACAATAAAATCATAGTTTTTGTATCTCATGCATATTGTGTCAATCACTAGTGTTTTTTTTTTTTAATTTCTTTGGACGCTGGTTCCTAAAAAGAAGGTTAAAAGTTAAAAATTCAACATTTTTTATAGCTAAAAGTCTATGTGTTGGTTCAAGTAATTAGCTGGCCACTTGTCTTTATTGTTATTTTGCCGTGTGTAGTGCAGGTAAATCTTGTGTGTGTGTGGAAGATCTTTATTTTGGTAGTTGTACCGATAGGTTCTTATATTTAGTGCATTTAGGCTTCACTAGTTATTGCATCATTATAATGTCATGTAACAATATTGATTTTATATAGATTTTTTAAAACATTATTGATGTAGTGCAAAATTTAGTGTTTCATGGTTTTCCTTACAGTTCCCCCTTCTCCCCTCTACTTTCAGTATTTTTACCTTATGCACTAGTGATTTCTACTAGGCATGTGGCAGCTTGTTACCGAGAGATGGTTGTCTTGAGGGTGGTGTAGTGGTGTGTCATATGCTTACATAATTCCAGATGATTGTATCAAATAAAATGTTTCACATAACAGTATCTGTGTCATTTATCTGATTATTATGTTTGTCTCTTTGTATATGTAAGATCTCCCCATGGTGTTCACGTGACTGTTTATAATACGTACAACATTCATAATTTCTCCTATCAGTCCTATGGAATGTTTATTATCAAGTAAATATGTGGTTAATGATAGTGTGTATTTATGTGATTGAATAGACACAATGGAGTGGATAGCAGTAAATTAATTTGTGTATTTCATCTGGACAGCTACTTGTTAGCAAATTTTAATGAAATTTGAGTGATTTGTGTGTGTGTATGTGTATGTGTGTGTGTATGTGTATGCACATGCACATGCACATGCATTAACTAACCCTTAATGCCACTACCCAAGTTTGGTCACTTATCTATGCCTTCTTGTGACTGCCATGTCTGACCAAGGTCACATAATAACATTCTATGATAAGACCAAATGTTTTTCTTTCAGAACACACTTTAAGTGCATAGTTTTCTGTCTATCACTGGATGGTGAATGTAGCTGTGTTTTGCAGTTCCTTGGACACATGATGAACACTTGGTTATCTTATATAACCCTTTAAACACCAAGTTAAATCCCATCTGCCATTTGCTGGCATTATTAGGAGCTCACCCTATACTCCATATTAGCAGGATAAGGGTTAATTGGGGGTGGGGGAGGTTGTATCAGAAGTACATAAATTGACTCAGGACCCTCTTCTGGTGCCATAACTTAGCCTGTAGATGCAAAGTTAGGAGGCCTAATAACCAAACCTACATAATATTTTAGCACAAAACAACACATATGTGGTGTAATTTAGTGTGGTATTGAGAATACAGGTTGTAAAACATATTTTAAGGCCTAAATATGAGTTGGGATGTCCCATAACTGAAGTAAGAGTGACTTGTGTAGCATAGGCCCAAGTAGGTCTGGGCTGGCCTAAGTGTTGCTTTATAAATGTAATTCTGTGGGCTACAATACTGGCTTCCACAAAAATGTATTTGTAGTACATTTAATAGGTTATCTAAATGCCAAATTCAAGTTTTTACGCATAAATGATTTGGAATTGCTCTGGATATTTGGAAGTGTGCATTGGTTAACATGGGGGTTAGTAGATTGATAGTTGTGTGACCGGGGGTTTACATTGTTCAGGATTCTGTACTGTTCACTTCTTTACAAGATGCCATGTGCATGGAAAATTGGCTGGTCTGGCAGATGAGCTGGTAGCATATTTTCTGAGAAAAGTCATCATTTTGGTTTGTTGTGGTTCATTTAACATTGTTACATTAAATTCCAACACCCATTCCAGTTTGATAGTAATCTTTCAGCACAATTAGAAAGGGGAGGTTATACTTACGTGCCTTCTGATTTGTCATTCTCACATAGCACCTCGACATCCCCTGCTGGTAGCCTGGTTCATAAAATTTTGTGCTGTGTGGGTTACTCTCTACCATTTCTCATATCTTGGTGGTGTGCCTTCATGAAGACAAAATGTCTTGTACAGTTCATCTTCATGGCATGCTGCATAATGTCTTTGGAGGTGATTATAGCAGCTTACTTGACATTCCTTGCCTTGTGCACATTACAGTGTTGTAAAGTCTGTTTAAGTTACAAAATTTTATATATCTATTGAAAATTGGTGGCTGTGTAATTGTATTTGTGTTGTTCTTTACAGGGCTCAGTTATAAGGCAATATACAGCCTGACATGCTAACATCCCATTTGAGTATTCTTCTTTGTGAATTTGTGGAATTTTTACTGCCAATCTGGCAGGCTGATGTATACAGTTTTACATAATTTTAAGTCAGTCTTTCCAACATGAATTTCATTGAAGGAAAAGGTAGTCATTAAAACTTACATGCCTAAACCCCCCCACTACCACACACAGCTCTAGTCAAACTTAATGCTTTAGTTTGAATAGTGAAAAAATGTTATTAAATACTACACAGCTCATTAACTGTAATTTTTGTGCAAAATGCAGTAAAGTTCACTGCTATGTTGCTAATTGTGTAACCCTTTCATCTTTAATTAATTTTCCACACCAATTATGTCAGTCAGAATTTTGTGTAGAGTCTTTTTTGTATCATTGTTCTTCAAGGAACTGCATGACATTTTGGTTATCCTAGATACTCTAAATCAAACACTTCAGTTCTCAGAATATTTCATAGAATTTCGTAGAATCATGTGTTTTTAATACAAAATTCTTAATTGTTTATGCGTAAGACACAGTGCTACATTCTCAACAAATGTGAGATCTAAAAAGTAAGAGTGTGTGTTGTGTTTATTTTCACCGTAATTTTGCATATGTACAGCAGAAATGTACTGGCTCAATTGATTGTGAGTTCTTCGTATTGCAAACCTCGGAACCTTTTTATATTCCTTCTTTTCTTACCATGTTTGCCCAGCTGCCTGTCCATGTTTTTTTTTTTTTTATTTTGGTTGATTAAGCATAAATGCTTGTATTACTTAATAATTAATATACTGAGTTCAGACTTCTAATATGTAAGCTGAAGTCTGGTAGTATGCAAAGACACAAATGACACTCATGTGTATCAGTATAACCAAAATTTTATCACTAAGAGTTAGTTAAAAATACAGCATTTTATTTTTACCAAAAATATGACTTTTAAGAGTAGGGGGTGCATAAATTGTATGGAAGAATAAATTGTGTTAATATTGTTCTTTTATGAAGTGTTCTATAATTTTCTGAATTTACATCAGTTTTATTATCTGTTATGTGTAACTAGATAAGCTGTAGTATTATTGATTTTGTATTGACATTGTGAATGCTGCTCTGCATAGTGTGTGTAAAAAAATGTTGTAGGAGCCATAAATAAAAGTTGCTACCTTGTGCAACATAAGGAATATTATGTGTATTAACTGGTAATATGACATACATTCAATGTTGTCAGCTTTGTCCCATGAAGCTTATGAATAACATAAATAAATTTTACTCTTCATTTCTATGCTATGCTGTAGAATAGAACATGAGTTTGTTATATGATGCTGTGCTTATTTTGAAGACAGTATGACACATCTTAGCTACTAGTACCATGACCACAGTTTGTGGATTATGTGGATAGTATCCATGTTCCAAATTATCTCTTGTAATTATGTTTATGACCCTGCTAATAGGCTGTCAGTTTGTTTAGCTAGTACAGTAGAACTCCACTTATCCAAATTAATTGGGATGGTGAGCCATCTGCATATGCAGAAAACTAAGGATAATTAGATTTTTCTTTGAAAATAGGCTACATTGGCAGTTTGAAGTTTGGTTCGTACTATTTGCAGTATGTACCTGCTTGTAAACCTTTCACCCACGCCTGATTTGAAGTTCTAAAAGCCATAACAATGTACTGCACTTGATCTGATACCCAGTAATTTCAAGGCAAGTTAGTTTTGTAGAATTCTCAACAAATTTGTCTGAACGGCCAAACTGATCCGGATAATTGGCGATCCGAGTAGCCAGCGTCCAGATAAGTGGATTTCTGTATATAGAATATGAAACTTATGAATGCTATATATACCACCTGTTTGTTATTTGATGGGGATTTACATTTATAAACTCTTTGCTTTGTTGCATTACATAAACATGCCAATACACTCACATGTTTTAAATAATATAGTTTATTATGTTGAAGGTTGACAAGCAGTCATTGAACATTGTGCTGTGCATTCCTTGTGACATATTTATAAATTTTAAGCATAACACAACCGGATATTTGGTGTCCAGTAGTTGTGGTCCCTTACTTTGTTAATTGTAGTTAAGTCCAGATATTTAAAGTGACTATGCCAAAACAATTTTCTTACATGTTATTAATATCTCGTCACAGTGACTGTCTGGGAACTGGATGGCTGTTATCATTTGGTATATTTCCATGATTTGCATCTAGATTGTAAGGACATTCAATGTGATTATACAGGGACCAGATAACTTGCTAGCTGAACTCTGACACTGTCCATAGCTGCAGTCAGCATGGCTTGGTCACTTCTAGACACCCTCAAAACATCTAGCGCCCCCCCCCCCCTTTTCAAAAGCATGTACTCTTGTAGGAGTACAGTCATAGCTTCATTGAATGGGCATGTTTGTAAAAAAGTAGATAACGCAAGATGATGCATGCACAGCTTGTCTGTTACATCCACACCAACAGCTAACAGGTAATCTGGTCAATACTGTACATTCCCATTGTTGAATAGTTTGGGATAGAAATTTGTCTAAAATGGAGATCTTATTGTTCTATTGACATTACAGGGTATTTGCAAGTAGTTATGACCATATGAACAGTGGAGTGTAATAATACATTGTTTTTGCATGTTAATTTATTGTTCACATTACACATTATGACTGGTTTCATTTTTACTACTGAGGGTTGTGGTATTTATGAACAAAACTTTGCCACTACTTTCTGCCAGGTGTCAGCTGGGTAATTTATTGAAAGCATTATGATTTTTTGAAATTCAAAGTGTACCTGCATTCACAGTTTTGGAAGATCCATAGCAATACTGTATTTTACATGTTTAAATATAATAATGAATTTATAGAATGGCATAAATGGAACAGGAATGTGCATTGTATATTAACCATTAAAATACAAAGTGGTTGTTAGTATTTTACATGTATTTACAAAATGAAAACAAAGTGCACAAGTATCATAATTATGTCCCCAGAGAAAAAGGTAAAGGTGTTTAACCCTTCAATGCTGGGCTTGGTGCCTTATACAGACTTTTAATTCCTCACATGTTGCATGCCTCAGTGCACAGTTTGGCTGTGAATGTTTTCAAGGTACTATAAATTTAAAACCCCCTCCATCCTGGGCTGTAGTTGGAACTTAAATCACAGCATCTTTGACAGTTTATTACCCAGTGAATGTGAATTAGATTTCAGTGTGACTACCTCAATCCTTTCTTTCAAAATGCTACATGGATTTCACACTCTGATGCCTGCATGTATGATTTGTTTCTTGTTGATAGATCTGTTAATGTGGTGGTACATTATATATGTTATGTTACTGTTAGTCTGCTGTAATATTTTCTGTTTTGGGGTTGGTGGGGGTGGGGGGGGGGTGGCATGGTGGTTATAATAGTATTGTGATGCTTCCTTTCATAGAAGTCTGTGTACTGTACCACAATAAATTAGGCCTTTCACTATTATACTATGACTGAAAAATTGTGTGCTCTATGTCCCAGTAAATGCTTCAAGCCACTGTATTTACCTTAGCTCTTGCAACATGAATGATGGGCAAGATGTCGTGAGTGAAGAACAGAAAATATTGAAGAAATAGGTGGTATTCACCTATTTTAAGGTACTTTTTTGGAATTTGCTTGAAGAGGCTGAGGATACACATTAAGTACTCTGTCAGGACATTCAGCCATGATGTCTTAATTTATACTTGGCATGTTTTGACTATGAAGAAGATTCAAACTATTCACCATGATGCTTTGTACTTGGGTACACTGTATGTTGTTCAAGTCAGTAGGCAGATGTTATAAGAAGAAAGAAGTTTCTTCAAAGTGCGTTAGATTTCTGAAACCTGTTAAAGAAGTATGTGGACTGGATCTTTTCATCATTTATCCATATGGTGTGAAGCAGTTCATCTAGAAACTGAACGTTGGTATATGCGAGGCCTGTAAACTGTGTGGCCTGCTTATATTTTTATATTTTTGAGGTTTTATTCTCATTATTTTTATTGCATAATACACCCAAGGGATCCTTCAGAATTAAATACAGTGAGTATTTTACATCCTTGTGTTTTTTTAATTGAAAAATTTAAAATTGGAAGATACGGTTTATACAGACAACTCTTACCCAGCTTTACATCTGCATACCCAGCCTCCAGTGTGAATAAAAACTGACCTGAGTGCAAGAATAGCAAACGCTATGTTTGTGTCTCCTATATGGTATAATACAAATTAGTAATGGGATAAATAACACATAATCTGAGCTATGTAAGACTATACAGACAGGCTATACAGGGGGAGTAGAGATACAGCTGCACTTATTCTTATCCTCAGCACTAGTGGGAGGTGAGTGGTAAAATTCACACACTGGCCACTTCAGCCACATGTGGAAGAAACCCAGTATGCATTGAATAGGGAGTTGGTTGGGCCCCAGAGTCAGTATAGGTGTTTTGGAGAATAGACAAATCTCTTATCCTGCTGGGATTTGAAACCTGAATCCTCTATTCCATATTTTGTCACTGTACTGACTGAGCTATCACAGCTGCAACATATGTGACACAATTTAAAAATCTGAAAATGAAATGAAACCCAATATTAATAATATCACTGTTCCAGCTAAGGCTGTAATGTTCTAGTACATAAAGTGATGTAATACACATAGTAGAATATGCACCAACAATAGATAATATTATTATTGACAAACCATTTTCATATACCCTGTTTATAAGAGGGGTGATAAATCTTGTAGTAATTACCAAATTCATATTACCAAATACGTGCAAAGGTTTAGCCACAATTCATCTGTTGAAGTTAACTCTTTATGTCCAAACATTACTGGGGAACATCAGTATAGGAATGAGCATACCAGATCAGCTACTAGTCATGTGTTCTGCATTTTTCAAGTACTTCAGAAAAAGTGGGAACACGGGACAGTACAGCATGTTTTATAGGGTCCAAGAAAGTGTATGATAATATTGTAAGAGAGGTTGGTATAACTGGAAAGTAGTCAGGGTAATTAAAATGTGTTTAATTGGAACCTATAGTAAAGTCCAGATCGGCCTACATTTCCAATTCAGAACAGTCTGAAACGAGATGCTTTATTGGCATCACTTTTCAACTTTGCTTTAGAATATGCCATTAGGAAGTTCCAAGCAAACCAGGAGGGATTTCAATTAAATGGGACACCTTAGCTTTTTTCTGTTCTGATGTTAATTTATTTGGTGAAAACATACCATAAAGGAAAATGCAGTATCTTTTTTAGAAACTAGTAAGGCGGTTAGTCTAGAATTAATAAGTAAGAGAAAGTTAATGTTCTCCTACATGATTATGCTGATGAGGACTGTCTGATCTTTGGACCAGACTCCCCAACCACCAACCCGTACAACCCCTCCGCTACTGCCGATGTCTTGGACATCGTGATAACCAAGAACCTCTCATTCCCGGTGTACCTGACTTCGTGCACTGCACTAAGCTCGGACCACCTCCCGGTTCTCATTGACAGTGCGTGTCGCTCGTACGTTCACCACCCACCGGATCGCACTGACTGGGCCAACTTCCAAACTCACATGGAAGATCTAATTCCGTTCGATCCGGAATTGCACAACGAGATGGCAATCGACACGTGCGTTGAGAACTTCTCCGGCGCCGTTCTGAAGGATCCGGCAGCTTCTCCTCCCAAGCGTCGCCCACGTGACGACCCACGGCCTCCGATACCGGCTGGCATTCAGGATGAAATACACCTGAAGAATCGGCTGCGGAGGCGGTGGCAGCTCACCAGGGACCCCGCTCTGAGAACTGAGGTCAACCGCCTGCAGAGGTCGGTGTACCGCTGGCTCAACGAGTGGAGAAACGGCCAGTGGAGCGCGACACTCGAATCCCGAAGATCAGTGGCTGTGGAGGATGATCAAACGGGTGATGAGAGTTCCTACTCCATCTCCACCCCCCCCCCCCCCGGTCCCCCCGGGGGGAATCCCCTTCTCAAACTCTGAAAAAGCCAAACCCTTTGCCGTCAGTTTGGAGACCCGGTTTCAACCGGGGCCCGCTCCTTCGGTTTGGGCGGTTATT
>Ga0123354_10009970_pt1 | contig 14597 bp, 12 predicted proteins | sample TergutLab28metaG_2_FD_97872 | JGI IMG/M metagenome (GOLD analysis project Ga0123354, IMG submission 97872) | Labiotermes labralis P4 segment gut microbial communities from Petit-Saut dam, French Guiana - Lab288 P4 | ecosystem: Host-associated > Arthropoda: Insects > Digestive system > Gut ... | reverse complement strand
CCTGCAAGGCGCCGAAGGAAATTCACGCCATTCTTACAGAAACATTAGCTTGTTTCCTTCCTGTTCGGGGGCTAAGGACTTATCAGCATACCTGTAAAAGAGAGGTTCCAACTACACCTCAGCGGAGGCCTTCGGCCCGTGTATTTTGAACCCCTTAAAGCCCAGAGGTTACTATATGTACTACCAGGGTAAACATTACGAAATTCTACGTTCTGTCCACAGAGTGCATTTATTTCTTTCACGTGTATCTCAGAACAAAGCGATTATTTGCATGATTTCCGGCTACCGTCGCGAAGTAACTGAGAGTGTTGACCGCTGAAAATGGGACCGATAGGTTGTCCGAAACGTCTGTAAAATATTACCAATACTCGCTGCGTAATAACTCAGAAGAGCGCAGTTCTCAAAGAAATTATTTGCCTATACGAGTTAAACTGATCGGCTTTTACAACGTAGGCGGAATGTGTTTACTGCGCGGTACGAACTGGGTCTATAAATAAATGTAAACTTAATTTTCGTCTCTAAAGTGTTCAAATGTGCTAGGTGCCTGCATAATGACTCTAATACTGGTTAAACTAGTCCCGTGACGGACTAGACAGGTTTATGACTGTAGGACCTGCCTCAAAATGAAAGTCATATTGCAAGTAAAGCAAGACCTGACAGATGACAGCATGTTACGTTTCGGAAGACTCGGACTGAAATTAAATATCGGCTTGATGTACTGCGTGCTAGCAGAGAGGAACACTTCAAAGTGGTGTCACATGGAAGCCCGCACATTCGTGTGGAAAATGCAGTGTATCACATGGTTTCATCTTTAGCAGCTGGATATTACTAAGTTTTGTAATAGACGAGATTAATTAGAAGAATCCTGCACATTTTTTTTTTCCTTACCCTTGTCGACGTAATTTGAGTAACCTACCTTAAAATCACATTTAAAAGCTAGCACCAGTACTGCAGACACAGTGTGATTTAGTATCCAGAAGAGTCGTTGATTCCCTTGACTGTTTCCAATCCTCGTATGAACCATCTCCACTAAATACTCAGAAAGAGGAAAAATTAAGGTGGTCTACGAAGGCATCAGCAGACTCCCGTCAGAGTTAACAAGACATAAAGCAGATCACATCTGAACGACAGCAAGTGGTACTGATACTGCAGCAGCACAATGAGGTTGTCTGACGAAAACCACTGCCACCATGGTAGTAGAATGTACACTAAAAACACAAGCAAACTGAACACCTGAATACACATATGGTAAAAACAGGATGGATGGAACATCATATACACACATCTTGGAAGACAGTTTTAACCAGACTTTCGTAATTGTGAATCACAATACTGAACAAATCTTTCTAAACTAAGCTCTGTAGATTGTACACTCACTTCAAATAAGTCAGTTCAGATTTAACATAACAGTACATATTTCGATGTGCCATCCCTCTTGCGAACATGACATTCTGTATTTTTGGAAATAACCACCAATAAGCAGCGTATTTGTGTTTTATATTAAGCGGTAAACTTCTTAAGAGAGGTGTACATACACTGTCTTAAGAACGTTAATTTTATCAAACTTGGGGCATTTTTCTCTGTAACTACGAAATCTACAATAAAGCAGTTTTGCACACGTATACTTCAAAGTTATGTTAACTTTGTACACTTATTTACTGTACTAATATTTTTTTCAATTTTTTTTTTTTGTTAAAAACCTTCTCCACAACAGCGAAGGTATAATTCACGACCTTGCAGTAACATATTGTTTCAATGGATGATTTCCAAATATTTCCAACACATCATCAATACTTTACTGATCATGGAACAAAGAAGTAAGCACAGGACACAAAAATAATTCTAAATTTAGAGCCTGCCAAAACCATCACAATTAAGCGCCATATACATGTAAGTTTAAATACATATACGGCGCTTTGAGGGGCTAATGGTTGCGGAGCAGATAAAAAATTATGCACATTTTACGAAGTGCGAAACACTATTACCGTGTACATATATAAGAGGCCGCCACTGGCTTGTGTCTTCAGCCAGATTAGTCCAGCACATACCCGTGGTACTTGTATACGGCACATAATGATATTATCCTCCCACCTATACCAACGTCCCTGGAATGATCTCACCTCCTGGGGTTTCTCGACCAAAATGTTTTTGTGTATTTCTCTTCTTCGTGTTGTGTGTCCCGTAACCTTGTCCTCTTTGACAAGGTGAACTAATAATGTGTTATTTAATGTAGTGTGTAAACATGAGTGCTCTCATACCTAACATTCTGCTTCCTTGTGTTACTTCTTTCTTCCTAAGACTGTTTTCTCAAGACACCTCACCGAATTTCTGACACATAATCTATATGTGTACATATATTGTACGTGTGAGAATGAGACCATTTGGAAATGGCCCGTAGGTCTTAACTTACATACACGTAGTGTCCTGAGCCGTTGTGCCTTGCATTCCATTATCACAGTCTACCACCTCAGCACACAGACAGGTCCTGTGCCACATGGGCAACTCTTACTGAATATTCCTAAGAATTTACCCCACCAAACTGCGCTAACCTTGAGACATTTCATATACAATGATTGGATCTGAAAATCTTAGTCACATAGACCTAACTGATTATTACTCGCATTGCCTGTCACCCAAAATTCATCCGAAAAATGATATACTGACTGCTTCTCCATATTTATAAGCTTGTATACGATGCTGAAAATTAAGATTTCTCGCTCCTTTGCCTTCCTTTGCTGCTTCCCTTCCACAAAACACAGTGAAATATAACACTTTGTCAGTATTCCATTCTGCAAAACAAGACTTTTCAGTATTTATGAACTACGACCAATTTCAGAGCCATTACAAAAGCAGTTTGTTACAAAATAACGCGATCTTCACCTCACCGAAGTATACGCACAATTCAAAATATATGCCTCAGACAGAAACAAAACAACACATTCCCCGCACATCCACAACATTCTTGTATTTCACGTCTCTAAAATTAAAATGTATAATACTTGTATATCCTTTTTCTTGCAACCCCATAATGCCGGGTTTATTTTATACTGTTCCAAACCACAGCATTAGTTTGTCAGAGCAACTACCCTTTCATGGATAATAATAGGTTATAAACACACTATTAAATTCGGATGCAAGAAAGATCCCCTGCAAGTGTTTGACTATGTATTTCGGATAAAGAGTGTTAAAAGTCACGTGTTTTGAGAAAAGCAAATGTGTATAAAGGCAGAAATTTTAGATACTCGGCACTTGAAGGTTTAAGATATGAAGTATCATCGTCCAAAATTAAAATTAAAAAGTTGCTGACCTATATTACTGCTTTTCTCATAAATTCGCACGGCTGTCGTCTTATTAGTGTTCAGAGTATAACTGGCTCGACAGGGAAAATATATGATTATAATTTGTGGGTCTAAGTTAATTTTCTCTCACTGTGCCTGAGGAGAGGGCAGTACTTGTCTCCTAAATCGTGTGTGCAGTTTTTGAGGCTCTTTCGCAAAATTGCGAAAAGTGATTCTAAGATTCGTCATGTCTGTCTGTCTGTCCGCATGTAACAACTCGGCTCCCACTGGACGGGTTATCATGAAATTTAATATCCGAGAATTCTGTGAAAATTTGTGGAGAAAATTAATGTTTTATCCAAATATGACAATAATAACGGGTACTTTACATGACGAGCTACGTACGAACATTTATGATAATATCTTGCGTAATTACACTTAAATGAATAATGTTGTAGACAAACGTTGTAGAGAAAATCAAAACACACATTTTATGTTCAAGGTTTTTCCCGAAAATCGTGCAGTTTATGAGAAGTGGGAAAATACGGCAGAGCCAGACAGGCCACAGATGACAATATGGCGCCATGCGCTTTGCTGGCTGGATACCTAATGCTACACACACACACACACACACTACATGTAATACTTATTGCTCTACCACGGCAAGAATGATCACGCTAACGCGCCGGAATATCACTTTATATGTACATTGCCTGTCTTGTATTTCAAACACTGGATGATGGACAATGTCCAACGAATGAAAGATTTTACCTACCATGTACCATCGTCAAACTAGGCGTAGATGGGTGGATAATATTAGGATGGATCTCCAGGAAGTGGGATATGGGTATATGGACTGGATTGGGCTGGCCCAGGATAGGGACAGGTGGCGGACGCTCGTGAGTGCGGTAATGAACCTTCGGGTTCCGTGAAATGCGGGGAATTTCTTGACTAGCTGCAAACCAGTTAGCTTCTCAAGAAGGACCCTGCACCATGGAGTAAGTAAGTATGTACCATCGTCAAAACCCCACATATTAGTGTTCCAGTGTAAGCTCTCATAACGGTACTTACGTACACCGGAACAGAAGGGACGGAAGACGAGCTCTTTGACGATGGAAGCAGCTGAGTGTGTTGAAGTATTTGCATTGGTGGTTCTGTCTTGCGCGGGGCTTCAGAGCGTAGTTGTAATCCGTTAGCGTCAGCAGTTAAAAATGATTCGTGAGCTAAAGCTCTTGGCGTGGGCGGTCCGGTGATTATGTGGCTAGCCGAAGGACAAGACGAGCTTAATAAAGATTCACGCGCGTCACCGTAACAGAAAACATTGTCACACAGCACGTCACATTGTATGCGCCGTAACATCCCACAACTCATATTCCTCTCCCACACCGAACTATTGCTCACCACTTCGCCCAGAGAGGTAGTGGGAGCAGGAACATCTGTACAGTGCTAGGCCCCCGACTGGGCGTCCGAGGAATCGTGGTTGATTCCCGGCGGGGGCAACAGATAGGAATTTAATAATAAACACGACTCGAAAGCGCGTATTACATAAATCAGAACACAACTTAGCCTACCAGCGGCATTAATTGGAGTGTAATAAATTTAGTTAGAAATGACAGGAAGGAAATACCAATTAGTGGCAGAGTTGGACAGTGTACTCAGCAAAGTCCGTGTAACTTGTGTGGGCTACATGGGAAAATCAAATTGCGGCCGTACTGGAATTGGGTTTTATTGTGGGTCAATATGGCTATCAATCGGAATTTTCAGACAAATTCTGGTGGAGGTCTCTATTATTGGACTTAAAAAACGCGTGAACTGATGTATGGGATAAACAGAAAGTATGACCATATGTAAATTAGACTTTATTTTAGGCCAGATGGATTGAAAACCGCAACTGCCAACAGATTTAAGATAAAGTGTCCAGTAACCACGTAATTAACTTCACATCCCATAGTCTTTCCTCAGAAGGTTATAATTCCTCGGCTTGTCAAGGAATTTCCATTGTTTTGTGGAACGCTGCGAATCATTACTTTCTTCACAACAGCCCGCAAAGTTTTCCCCCATTTAGAGGAATATAAATTCATTCCACATAATTCCATCTTGTTTCTTCAAGACCCTGACTTCTTTGCCTAGGTCTGCCGTGTGGTCTCTTTCCTTCAGGATTCCTCAGCATAACCACGTATATATTTTTCTTGTCCCTCATGTCTGCCATATATCCTACCCATCTAATCCTCCTTGATTTGATTACCCTAATTAGAAAGTCTCCAATATTCAATTGAAGAGAAAATCTGTCCAAGTGGACATGTGCTTGTATTGTGTCACAAACAGCAACGAAATATGTCCTGTACCCAAGAAGTTTAACTTTATAAACAAAGCCTGAAGAAATTGGTACCTTTTCTTGTAAAATTCAAGAATCAATAAACACGTCCATCGGGATGCACACAGTTACAGAGCGACCGATTTTGAGGGGTGAAAGTAAAGGACGAGGCGTGGCTATTAAATAACGAGGCTGTGTGACCAACTCTGACCTTGACTGGTTTTCATCAAAGTAAATATGCCTACTATTTATCTCTGAACCTGCCGTCAGTTACAAGGCAAACCACGCTCCGTTACTGTGACGTAATGTAGAATAAGAACATTTAGGGACGGGTTTTTAACTTAAGATATTGCTTGATTAAAAAAATTAGCAAAGAATAAACATAAACTTTATTGTGAAGCTAAAGAAAACCGCCACCGTAACCTTCAATTTTCTTACGCCAAGTATTTGGGGAAGAAGGCAGACTTCCAGAAATGCTTAGAGACTTGAAAGGCTCATATATGGCAGTATGCAGCTTCCGACGGAAACTGCGTTGAAAGGGATCAAATGACGACATAACAATTCTGTCAATAACAGTAATTTTTTAGATCACCTTGTTTGAAAGCAAACCTCATATATTTCTGGAGGCTCACAGTGAAATTTGCAACTGAAGATCCCACCATAAAATAGTACCTACGCTGCAAAATCAGTGATATGTTACAAGAAGTAATTTGCAAACTTCGCAACAAAAAAACCATCATTTGGCGTCCTTGAACATTGTACCTTAGTGTTACTGTCCGACCTTGGTGTAATAGTACCCTATTATTATACCCGTATGCAATGCCGTATGACTTGTAGGAGGCGGAGAACCATAGAGTTCTAACAAGGTATTAGCAAAAAATACTATCTGCTGGTTTATGGCGATGTTTTCTGTATACGTTTATACGTGGAAATAGGCTTCATTTGAAAGCAACAGAAAAGAAATATTGCAAAATTAAACCACAATTTTTTTTTCTACTTTCTGAGAGGATTATAAATGCCAAAACCAATTTCATTTCCTTATAGGCTCATTGGCAGATTTCTCAGTCAACTAAGGTGATTTTGTTTTCTAATCAGCAAATCTTTCTTCTTTGGCTATGGAAAAATTGCAATTAAATTTCAACGTATTAAATTAGGAAACTTAAAATGTAATGCGGAATAATACACAAATCGATTCAAGTTTTTTTATACTGTTGCTCTTTAAGAGAAACACTAAGCACAGAAATGTTGGGCCTTCGAGTACAGTTCGGAGTTAAATGGATCCTCGAAATGTCTTCTATTTTTTAGCTGGAAAACTTTTACCATCTCGCCTGCTTTCCACAACATTGAATATCGCGCTGTCGTATGTAAGTCACTTATTTTACCGCTTATTTGATATGGTTGTGAAACACTGCCTCCCAACGAATTTTATATAGATGGGTCCGTGCATCGTGGATCGAATTTAATAATTGTCCAACAAGATGCGACTTATTCAGTTTATTACATTTCTGTAGGCATCTCTACATGTTTCGGATGTTGGGTGTCTATACCCGAAACATGTAGAGCTGCCTACAGAAAAGTAATAAACTGAGTAAGTCGAATCTTGTTGGACAATTGTTAAATTGTCTTCAACATTATGGTACAAACTTAAATTTCAGATATATAGATAAAAATTTTGAACACATTGGAATATATCATAACGACGAACATAGAAACTTGTTCGGACCATATGCTGTTGTCAGTATAGTGTAATATAGTAAATTACGATAGGCTTGGCACATTCGAAACATAACTTCAAAAGGAATTTTGGTAAGGATATATTTTGGAAAAATTCCACTTGTAAGATTTGATATGAAGTGGGAGGAGTAGGTAGTTTTTCATTGCTTGCCATGAAAGCGTATAAGGGGAGTGGAAGTACAGCTCCAATCATAATCAACGTCGGCACCAGATGGATTTCCGTAGTCGGCGACACATCACAGATAAATTAAGCTCCGGGAATTGCCCGCCAAATGGAAAGCTGGGTGAGTTCCAGTCCCTGTCTAAATTTTGAGAGGAGGGAATATCTTCCAGGATTTCCGTGCATCGAACCAAATTTCCTTGGTTGCCCAGCTCGTCGCTTATTCACTAAACTGATTGCGCCATCCCGGCTAGACAATAAGCGGCCAACTTCAAATGGGTGGGGAACAGTTTGGAGGATCGCAGCCAGAGGAATCTGGCTGTGAGTCTTGTCCAAATGCAGGCTTCGAAAAAAAAACGATCTTGAAATCTTTGGACCCTGCCACCTTAGGAGATCAACAGATCGATTCATTGCCTCATAAGACCAAGATAATTTAAGACATTTCGTTCTGTGACCTTTGACACTAGAATCGAATTTTTCTAAAATGTTTAGTGTTGTAATAAAAAATAAGAACTTACCAAAGCTGTAGTGTTTTAAAATGTGCTTAAAGCGGTGTCAAAGGTTACCGGTGGCCAATTTGAAAGTGAATTATATATAGATAATTTAATCCGTATAGTAAATTTACGTAAAAAATACTCAATATAACTGGTGTAAATTAACTTTATTTTCTGCTGTTAGAGAAAATTATCAAGTTTGATACACAAAGACTCACATAAATGACTGGTCGACATATATGACATTGAATTCACGCGATGAACCGCCTGACTAACGCTTTGCCCGTAACAATGCGCACTTAATCAATGAGAATTTCAATTTGTTGAACAATGAACACATTCTGTTTATAAAAATATTATTCACTTCTAAGTCGTGAGTTCCAAATTGCAGTCGCTCTATACACACACAAAATACTGTGCAAGAAATGGCACTATAGGTCTTTTAAACAGCTTAAATGCTTACGACTAAAACGCAGTGGTTCGATAGGCGCGAACCGGGGGGGGGGTTACTCTTTTTGTCGTCTTCAGAATGGCAACTGTATGGTATTAAGTTTAACCTCCTGCAGGAACACTATCTCAAGGGATAAATATGGTTGTAAAACATAGCTGCTAATAGTACCCATTTCTTAAAAATACACGAGAATGTGCCACTAATTAAATGGTATATAAATAAATGACATATTGCTAAACGTGCTTCATTTGAACGAAGTGAATATAACAAATGTGTTCACTGCAGTCAATTCACTTGCTCTAACTGTGGAACCAGATTAACTCTCTGCTTTAGAGACATATGTTCAGTCTCCTAAGCCAGACGCACACTGTTAACATAAGGGCTACGTCACTGACCGGAATAGACTGTAAACACACGTGCACAACGAAGTTCCAATTATTTAAAAATTAAAGACGAGAGCCTGGATCATATTACATTTAGGACCTGTATTGTTTTATGGCACGACAGCCCCCAGTGGGTCAGGGACTCCGAATTATCCAGGTCCTCCGATCACACTCAGACACATCAGATTCACTAGGACTCCTCTGGGTGAGTGATCAGTCCAACGCAGAAACCTCTACCTGACAACACGCAACACTCACAAGAGATGCCCCCAACGGGATACGAACCCGCAATCCCAGCATGCGACCGGCCGTATACCGACATCTTAGACCGCGCGGCCAGTGGCGGATCATTATATGCGTGTGATAAACTCTATTCCTGCAGCGGGGGAGCGTTCAGCTTAACCGTTTTACCACCAGTGGCGGATCCTGATCCGGAGGTCAGGTCTAGCAGAATTTTACCATTCCGCTAGACCTGATGTCCGGGTCAGCATTTGCTTCTGACTTAACAGGGCTGATTTTTTTTTCCATAAAACTTCGCCACTTGCTCCTGCGTGCAGTTAAGCCTTACGCCATCAAGATAAATGGGTAAGTAAATAGGAGAAAAAGCGTCGCTTCTTAACATTGACACTACCAGCAAGTGAGCGGTGAACTCAAACACTGGCCGCTTTGTCTCCGTGAAGGAAACGCCGTGCGTATTGGGAGAGAGGGTGAGTTGGTGCCCATAAATATTGCTTATTGAATGACATTTTCCAGCCATGAGAAGAGGTATAATTCATGGAATAGTGAACGATGCGTAAGACATTTGAAGGCAATATGGTTAGACTGAGCTTATCTACTTCTTCGCCATATTCAAAGGGTTTGCACGCCCACATTAGCCTCGTTTAGCTACATTAAGGTTTTACAACTAAGTCGTAACTGTGTATACTACCAACTGTAATATGAGACCTGATTTTTGCCTCACATCTTGGTCACTCTGAAGGACACAGACTTGCTTTTCCGTAGATGTGTGTTATATGTGTGATTGTAATGGAACTGTTCGAGGTTGTATAGCGTTGGTTATAGATGAATGAAACCCGTTAAGGGTTGGTGGAGTGATACTGACAGGAGAGAACCGAAGTATTCGGAGAGAAACCTGTCTCAATGCCACCTTGTCCATCACAAACCTCACATAAAAACTGTCTAAGGTTGAAGTCGGGCTTCTACGGTGCGAAGCGGCGACCGAGTTCTCTGTGCGGTACGAATTAGGTTCTGTATAGAAGGATGGAAGTCAGGCTTGAAGTTTTTAAAAACAACGTAACCTTGGTTTCCCCATAAAGGTCAGAAAAAATTTGGTCATATTAGGCCTATTTGGGCTCTTAACATAATGTGTTTAACTACAATCCGCACAAAAAAATTACAGGAGGTACAGAAATATAGATTCACTCATTCTTAACCTCACCTGAACTTGGCGCCCGCCCACTTTACACCCGGGAAATGTTTCCTGTGGCCACTGGATAGGAGGCTGGATGGGTCCTGGGGACAGTCTGGGCGATTTGGAGAAAAAAAAAAGTGTTCTCTTTGCCGAGATTAGACCGCGAATCGTCCGGCCAGTAGCAAGTCACTATACCAATTGTAATCTAAGAACGTAAATTGAAACATAAAATCAAAGGATCGCGAGGTATGGGCACTTAAATTGTGTGACTCTTCATAGCTAAAAGGAGGGCATTAATCAAACATATGCACAACTATATAATTCGTAGATACTATTAGGATTATTATAAAATATTTAAAAATATTTAAAATTGCTCCAAATGTTTCGGATCACAAGGGGTCCATCATCAGGGAGCTTTTTACAGTGCTTGGCTAAAATTACAATAACATTACTGTAATTTTAGACAAGCACTGTAAAACGCTCCCTGATTATGGACCCCTTGTGATCCGAAACATGTTGCAGCAATTTTAAATATTTTTAAATATTTTATAATAATTCTAATTGTATCTACGAATTGTATATTTGTTCATCTGTTGGATAATAATGTGTTTTAATCGTCAATGATGGACGGTACAAACATGAAGATTATAGGGCATTAATGTCTACAGCCAAATGCAAAACTCTGCGCATATATTTAAATAGCGTGTACTGGGAGGTGATTACAGACACTCGGCTGGTCAATAAAATTCCTGCCTTTATAGAAACAGAAACTTAAGTGTCGTGTTTACAAGTGTCTGTAATATGCTGGAGACTGCGAGGTTCCTCTTGGAATGCTTGACCCTTGAACACGGAACCGACAGTCTCTCCCGAACTGTCCGTAACCACCTACCAATCTAAGCTTCGTAAGAATTAGTTCAATACAATTCGTATCATCACATATTACACCTTGAATGGCAATATTAGCACTATCCCATTTATGTCTACGTCTTCAAACTGTCCTCTTTCTTCCTGGCCTTCTTAGCTAAAACTGCTAATACAGTTTTCCTCGCCCTCAAACGTCCTACCATGTCATAGAATTCACCCCTTTTTTCGATATCCGTAATAACATCTGATGAACTGCACACATCGTGGTGAAACCACTCGTTACGTGGTCTGGTATAAGTAATTAATGTCCTCCGCCTCCTGTTAGCGCCCTCACTGAGGTACAAATATTCCCCTCAGCATTGTGTAAATGAATAACTCAATAAAGAGATAAACACTTGGGTCTGCCGGCTTCAGGTGTTTTACACAGCACGAGTCTGCTTCTGTGGCTTCTACGTAGCAAATATGACTTTTAGGTAAGTTCCGGCTCGCAGGTGTATTCGATGTAGTTTAGTCTGCAACTGCAAATTCAGCACGAGGCGACATCTATGTTATTGTTGGCAGAAATAAATTAGATCCTTTACGTGGGCGTTCTGAATTGCTTGTGAAATCCACAGAGACACAAAAGCAAGGAGAATAAATTTGACAACGGATCGTGTAGAATAGGCAAACTATATTGGTTTGTACCTAATCACTCGCTCTTTAAAGTCGATTTTTTTCTTAATTTTTATAAAGAAAGCAATTAATAAAAATGATATATTTAAAGTTTTGCCTCCTACATGAAATACACACACGCGAATTTGAAGAATATCACTGGGTGCATATGAAGTTTAGTTAAACTTATCGAGAATTCGCAGGAAAAAATTCATAAATTTCAGTGATAAACCTGTTCGTCTTAAGCAACAGTCAATTTCTACCAGGGTACAGGGCGTCTTATCCCAGACGACGGCAATGTTATTCCATACAAACTGAAATACAAACATGGGATGGAGGTAATATTAAAGTGAATCTTATTGAAAGAGGGTGCATGAGTGTGGACCAGATTAAAATGTTTCAAAATTGGATCCAAAGAATTTAAGAATACACACACGCGAATATAATGAATCTCAAGTAGGTGAAAGTGAAGATAAGTTAAGCTTATAGAAGATTCGCAGAAAACGGTTGGTAAATTTAACCTTTTGATGCCTAATGTCAACTATAGTGGTCGTACCGCACCGCTAACCTCTAAAGTTGCATTTTATATATTTATTCAACAAATAGAGGTACTGAATATTTTAAACATGGTATGTACTCTCCGTTTTTTCCTCTTCAAAATGCAGTTTGTTTCATAATTCTAACATTTTTGGTTCCTGTATTATTCACATTTTATATACAGGGTGTGCTAAAATTTAAAAAATAATTCTGGCGCCAAAAGGTTAAGCGAGAACCCGGTTAGTACTAAGCAACGATAAATTTCTACCAGTATACACAGCGTCATTTGTCAGATGACGGCAATTTTATTCCACACAAACTGAAATACAAGCACAATTTGGAGGTAATATTAAACTGCATCTTATAGAAAGAGGGTACATGCGTGTAGACCAGGTTAGAATGGTTCAAAATAGGATCCAGTGGCGGGTTCCAGCGATCGCGGTAATGAAAGACAGCCAGTTTAGTAAGATGCAGCTTACGAAAAAAATACACTGCATCGTAAAGTCAGTCTACAGTTCTGCTGACTGACCAAACATTTATTACTGTAGCCTTACAATCCACATTTCCCCTCGCAATATATTAGCTTAAATCTGCACAGATACTAATAACGAATTTAGCCACGCATTCCAGAATTTATATTATTTTTCAAAACTTCAATTGGGGTGGCGGTGGGGGTGAAGGTGAGGACATCCCCTAACTGTTCCCCAACATATGTATTGTTCCTTTAACCCTTTGGCCCTGGAGATGGACATTTACAGTTTAGAATACCAATTATGTACAATGTGAATATTTTATGAACCAAGAAGGGTAACATTAGGAAATACACGACATTTTGTGGAAGAATAAACAAAGATGGTGAAAGTCTAAAAAAATAATTAAATAATATATTTGTTGACTAAATATATAAAAAGCGTATTCTGGAGAGTAGCCTGTCCTATATATAGGATGCATGGTGCTTAAGGTTAAATTATATGTTGCATAAAACGCACTGATAATTCCAGTTATATAACAAAAAACTAACACATTTTTCGTAGCTTTCATTTCTCTGTCCCAGTCTTGGTTCTTTGTCTCAGCAGTCGTCAGCGCACTAAGCGGGCTCCAGGTTTGAAAAATATTTTCGCTGCTATTATTTGACTACTTTCCTAAAAGTGTAGCCTCTTTGAAACATCACGTCAGCAGGATCAGCACACCCAGAATACGGTAAGTGTAATCCAGATTACTGATAGCTGATATCTTAGAAGACAAAGACTGGCAAAAAAACATACAAGAAATTTATCCCCCCTCCCCCCCTTTTATGAAAAGTTGTATACCGAAGCTTGGAAATTGATATGCAGTGGGAAAAGATGAAAAGCAACCCCCATCCTTGTCAATAACTGAGGGATTGAAGGGAAGAGAGAGAGAGAGAGAAAGGGTGTGAAGGAAAAGAGATGGAAAGGATGAATGATGAATGGTAGAGTTGCGGGAACCATTTAGCGGTCCACCAGGGAGAAGAGGCTGCCCAATGCTTCATCACAATGTTGTACATAATACAAGGCTTTTCACCCCCTCGCCCCTAGGATAACTCACCCAATAGCGTACTTGAGTAGAGCAAAGAAGATCCAGTATGGTTGTTGGAAAGAGGACTATCAGCAGCATCAGAACATCCCTCGTAATGAGCGAGGGTCACAACCCTATAATCTAATCACCTAGTTTGGATGTTTAAAAAGAAATACAAACTGTTACGGAATTGGTAAGACACAGAAGCTCACACAGAAATTCATTTGAATGGAAGTGAATACTGACTTTCGTAATGGAACAGCAAACAGCGCATGAAATCTGCAATAATCAATAACACAAAAATGAGGAACAAATTACAGAATATCTTATCACGTATCTGAACGAACAGGTTAAGTTTAATCTAAGTATAAGAAGTTTGTTAAAATATTCTCTGCTGCAAGTCCTAAACAATGTTCCTGTTACGACAACTGTAAAGTAAGGTAAAGCCGCTCTTTACCCCGGGGAAAGACAGGGTACCCACTGTACAGGAGGCTGCGTGGGCCTCAGGGCCGGTCTAGACAGGTGCGGAAAATCTCGCCTCCACCGGGATTCGATCCCCGGACCGTCCAGCCCATAGCCAGTTGCTATACCGACTACGCTACCCGGCCCACTATGACAACTGCAATACATCTAATTTCAAAATCATCTAGACATAACGAAGGCAATATCCTGCAAGTATTTTACTTTAAGATGTTACTATTTTTTTTAAAAAAATAAGTGCCTGTCACTTGCGTGCAGATCATGATCTTCAAAGTTGCCGAGGGCTCTGATATTGCGGCACGTT
>Ga0123354_10009967_pt1 | contig 14600 bp, 8 predicted proteins | sample TergutLab28metaG_2_FD_97872 | JGI IMG/M metagenome (GOLD analysis project Ga0123354, IMG submission 97872) | Labiotermes labralis P4 segment gut microbial communities from Petit-Saut dam, French Guiana - Lab288 P4 | ecosystem: Host-associated > Arthropoda: Insects > Digestive system > Gut ... | reverse complement strand
TCGCAAAAGATGGCGCGCACGATCTGGTGCGAAAATGTCATCCGCGAGAGCGACAGGCGGCCCTCGGCGCGGGTGTAGACCTCATCTGAAAAACCGTAAGGCCCGCCGATGGCGAAGACCAGCCGCCGCACCCCCGAATTGAGCCTCTTTTGCAGCCACGCCGCCAAGCCGGCGGATGAGAACTCCTCGCCTCGCTCGTCGAGCACCACCAGATAATCCCCCTCGCCAAGCGCTTTGAGCAGCGCCTCGCCTTCCCTGCGCCGCTGCAGGGCTTCGGAGCCCTTGCCCGAACTCCCGCCGCGCGCCGCACCGCGCACATCGGGCAGGGTTATGACATTCATCTTCACATAATGAGCGGTGCGCCCCGTGTAGAGGCGCACCAACTCTTCGACCGGCGCGAAATCGGTCTTGCCCGTGAGGATGAGATCTATGGTCACTTTTTTGGCGCAGGAATGAAGGCGCGTAAAATACCGTCGTGTGCCGGTATTTTCACGGAGAATGGACCCCCGCCGCTGCGCGCCGGCGCCGAGGCGGAATTCAGCAAATAATCATAGCTTATGTAAATGACACGGAATAATTCCGGGTAATCCGGATCGGGGTAGAACCAGACGAGTAGTGTAGGTGAAGTAAAACTGTTGGTATATACCCCGATGATACCTGCAGCCAAATCGTTGGGATAATAAGAACTCACGTCTGTGTAACGTGCAGAAAGGAAATTCTTAATTTCGCTCGATGAACTGGATGGGGGTGCAACCCATATAATGGATTCAAAGAGGGTTTTTTGAGGGTCGAAATTATAGTGCACCTCATCGGCGACCTGCTCATTGCTTATATAGACGAGCGTGGAAGAATTGTCGTCTATATAGGTGGTATCCTTAAGTAGCGCATAGTTGGAGTTGGCGCCCACCTGCGCCATAAGGGCGTCTTTGGTCATACCCCAAGAGGTGAAGGGTTCGGTGTAGAGCGTGGGGAGCTCCTTGAAGTTGTCGTTCGGGTCCGTGCCGTTGTTCGGATCCGTGCCCTCGCTTTTGCTTTTGTTGCCGCAGGAGGCGGCCATCAGCGCCACGACAACCGTTGCGAGTAATATATGAACTTTCATAATCTGAAAAGGATTAATTTCTACAAAGATAACGTTTTTTTGCCGGATTGTTCTCCGCCGGGATGAAAAAACAGGGGCCGCGACTCCGGCCCCTATTTTTATTGCAATACCAGCTCGAGCACCTGCTCGTTGGTGCGCACGTAGTGGAACGTGAGCCCCTCGATATAGTCGGGTTTGATCTCGGCTATATCCTTGCGGTTCTCTTCGCAGAGGATGATCTCGGTGATCCCGGCGCGCTTGGCGGCCAATATCTTCTCCTTGATGCCCCCCACCGGCATGACTCTCCCGCGCAGGGTGGTCTCGCCCGTCATGGCTATACGCTCCTTCACCTTGCGCCCGGTATAGGTCGACACGAGCGAGGTCATCATCGTGATGCCCGCGCTGGGGCCGTCCTTGGGAATGGCGCCCTCGGGCACGTGGATATTGATGTCGAGCGTCTCGAACTTCGTCTTGTCGATGCCGAGCTTTTCCCAGTTGGCCTTCACCCACTCGAGGGCAATGGTGGCCGACTCCTTCATCACCTCGCCCAGGTTGCCCGTTATGTTGAGGCCACCCTTGCCGGGGGTGAGCAACGACTCGATGTAGAGGATGTCGCCCCCCACTTCCGTCCACGCCAGCCCCGTAACGACACCGGTGATGCCGCCCACTTCATACATGTCGCGCAGGTAGCGCGGCATGCCGAGGACGCGCTCCACATCCTCTTCGCTCACGGCCGGCTTGAACTTCATCCCGAAGCCTATGTCCTTGGCCCTGCTGCGGACGATCTTGGCCAGGTTCTTGTCGAGCAGGCGCACACCCGACTCGCGGGTGTACTCCGAGATAATCTTCTCTATGACCGCCTCCGAAAGTCGCAGGCTTTTGGCCGGCACGCCGTGCGCCTCGAGCTGCTTGGGCACCAGGTGGTCTTTGGCGATATGTATCTTGTCTTCAAGAATGTAGCCGGGGATGTTGATCATCTCCATGCGGTCGCGCAGCGCGGGGCTGATGCTCTGCGCGTTGTTGGCCGTGGCTATGAAGAGTACCTTGCTCAGGTCGTAATCCACGTCGAGGTAGTTGTCGTGGAAGGTCGAGTTCTGCTCGGGATCGAGCACCTCGAGCAGGGCCGAGGAGGGGTCGCCGTGGTTGCTGAGCATCCCGACCTTGTCGATCTCGTCGAGAATGATCACGGGGTTCGACGAGCCGCAGCGCTTGATGGTCTGGAGGATACGTCCGGGCATCGCGCCGATGTAGGTGCGGCGGTGGCCGCGAATCTCCGCCTCGTCGTGCAGCCCGCCGAGCGAGATGCGCCCGAACTTGCGTTTGAGCGAGTCGGCCACCGACTTTCCCAGCGAGGTCTTGCCCACCCCCGGAGGGCCGTAGAGGCAGATGATGGGCGATTTCAGGTCGCCCTTGAGCTTGATCACGGCCAAGTGCTCGAGGATGCGTTCCTTAACCTCTTCGAGGCCGAAGTGGTCGTTGTCGAGGTGCTTGCGGGCGCGCTCGAGGTCGAGGTTGTCCCTGGTGCACTCGTTCCACGGCAGCTCGAGCATCAGCTGCAGATGGCCCAGTTGCACAGTGTATTCCGCCACGGAGGGGTTGAGCCTTTCGAGCTTGCCCAGCTCCTTGGCGAATATCTCGGCCACCTCCTTGCTCCATTTCTTTGTCTTGGCCTTCTCGCGCAGTTCACTGAGGTCGTTCTCGGGGCCTTCGCCTCCCAATTCCTCCTGAATTGTGCGTATTTGCTGCTGCAGGAAATATTCCTTCTGCTGCTGGTCGAGGTCGCGCTTGACCTTGCTCTGGATTTCGCTCTTGAGTTCGACCAGTTGCTGCTCGCGCGCCAATATCTCCAGCAGGCGGCGCGAACGGGCCAGCAGGCCGGGCGCCTCGAGCAGGTGCTGGCGGTCGGTGTCCGACAGATCGAGGTTGCTGCAGATGAAGTTGATAAGCCCGCGGTTATTATCGATGTTCTTGATGGCGAAAGTCGCCTCCTTGGGGATGTTGGGCGAGATGTTGATGATGTTGATGGCGATGTCGCGGATCGAGTCGACCAGCGCGTTGAACTCGAGATTGCCACTCTCGGGGGTGGTGTCGCGCAGGGGCGTTACGGCGGCGGTGAAGAAGGGATCGGAGGAGAGGAACTCGCGCACCTCCACCTTGCGGATGCCGTGCAGGATCACCGTCAGGTTGCCGTTGGGCATTTCGAGGATCTTCAATATGCGCGCCGCAGTGCCCACCTTGAACATGTCGTCGGGGCCCGGCTGGTCGATGGCGGACTCCTTCTGGAGCAGCGTGCCCAGAATGCCGCCACCCGCCTCGACGCTGCGCACGAGTTTCATCGACTTGTCGCGCCCCACCGTGATGGGGGTTATCGAGCCGGGGAAAAGCACCGAACTGCGCAGCGAGAGAATGGGAAGAATGTCGGGAACCTCCACATCCTCAGGCAGGTTATCGTCTTCACCCGTGATGATGGGGATGACCTGATGGCTGCCTTCGACGATGTCGGTGATACCGCCGAAATCGTCTTTATATCTATTCTTCTTGCTCATAATCAGTTTCCTTCCCTTTCTTGCCGCAGCAAAATTAGTTATTAAAATCCGCCCTCCCCCGCCGTGCCGCATAATGTTACTAACATTATATTCCGCCGCGGGGCGGGCGAGCTTAGATATAACGAAACGCGCCTTTCGATATTGTGCGTCCCGCTCCGGTGTGCCATATTGTCATGCGCGGCCGCCATTTTTGGCGCAAAGCGCTTATTTTTGGCGGCGGGGCCCGACAGTTTAGCGCTAAAACGCTATATTTGCAACTTCATATAATAATTACATAAACCGCTCCAAATGGAACTTTCGGACAAATATTCCCCTTCGCTGATAGAGGACAAGTGGTATAAATTCTGGATCGACCGCAATTTCTTTCACTCCGAGCCCGAACCGGGGCCCGGCGGCCGCAAACCTTACACCATAGTAATACCTCCGCCCAACGTTACCGGGGTGCTGCACATGGGCCACATGCTCAACAACACCATTCAGGACGTGCTGGTGCGCCGCGCGCGGATGATGGGCCTGAACGCCTGCTGGGTGCCTGGCACAGACCACGCCTCGATAGCCACCGAGGCCAAGGTGGTGGCCAAACTCAAGGCCGAGGGGATCGACAAGCATTCGCTTACGCGCGAACAATTCCTCGAACACGCTTGGGAGTGGACGCGCAAACACGGGGGCATCATCCTCCAGCAGCTGCGCAAGCTGGGTGCCTCGTGCGACTGGGAGCGCACCTGCTTCACAATGGACGAGGCTCGCAGTGAGAGCGTTATCAAAGTTTTTGTAGATCTCTACAATAAAGGAAAAATCTACCGCGGCGTGCGCATGGTCAACTGGGACCCCGAGGCGTTGACGGCCATCTCGGACGAGGAGGTGATCTACAAGGAGCAGCAGGGCAAGCTCTACTACCTGCGCTACATGATCGAAGGCGAAGCCGGGGGCGGAGTTGAGAGTGGAGCCGCGGGCGGGCGGGGTTACGTCTCGGTGGCCACCACCCGCCCCGAGACCATTCTCGGCGACACGGGCCTGTGCGTAAACCCTGAAGATCCGCGCTACGCAGCCCTGCGGGGCAAGCGTGTCATCGTCCCCATCGTGGGGCGCAGCATCCCCGTGATCTTCGACCCCTACGTCGACATCGAGTTCGGCACGGGAGCGCTGAAAGTGACGCCGGCGCACGATGTGAACGACTACATGCTCGGGGAGAAATACGGCCTCGAGGCGATCGACATATTCAACGACGACGGCACCATCAACGGCAAGGTGGGCATCTACGAGGGGGTCGATCGTTTCGAATTGCGCAAACGGATCGAAAAGGATCTCGCCGACGCAGGTCTGCTCGAAAAGGTCGAGCCCTACGTCAACAAGGTGGGCTGCTCGGAGCGCACGGGGGCGGTGATCGAGCCCAAGCTCTCCATGCAGTGGTTTTTAAGTATGGCCGAACTCTCGAAACCGGCACTTAAAGCGGTTATGGAGGACACCGTGAAACTCATACCGCCTAAATTCAAAAATACCTACCGCCACTGGATGGAGAATGTGAAGGATTGGAACATCTCGCGCCAGCTGTGGTGGGGCCACCGCATCCCCGCGTGGTATCTGCCCGAGGGAGGTTTCGTGGTGGCCGAGACCGAGAGCGAGGCTTTGGCGCTGGCCCGCACCCGCTCCGGGAACCCCGCGCTGACGCTCGCCGACCTGCGTCATGACGAGGATGTGCTCGACACGTGGTTCAGCTCGTGGCTGTGGCCCATATCGGTCTTCGACGGCATCCGCCGCCCCGACAACGCCGATATAAAATACTATTACCCTACGGACGACCTCGTTACGGCCCCCGAGATACTCTTTTTCTGGGTGGCGAGGATGGTGATCGCCGGCTACGAATATCGCGGCCGCGAGCCATTCGGCAACGTCTACCTGACGGGCATCGTGCGCGACAAGCAGGGGCGCAAGATGAGCAAGTCGCTGGGCAACTCGCCCGATCCGCTCGACCTGATCGCAAAATATGGCGCCGACGGCGTGCGGCTCGGGATGCTCTTCACCTCGCCCGCGGGCAACGACCTGCCCTACGACGACTCGCTGTGCGAGCAGGGGCGCAACTTCGGCAACAAGATTTGGAACGCCTGGAAACTTGTCTGCTCGTGGCAGGTCGATCCTTTATTGCAGCAGAGCGAGTGTAACCGTCTGGCCGTGGAGTGGTTCGGGGCGGCGTTCGACCGCGCGCTGGCCGAGATCGAGGCCCATTTCGCCGCCTACCGCATCTCGGACGCGCTGATGAGCGCCTACAAACTTTTTTGGGACGACTTCTCGGCGTGGTACCTCGAGATGGTCAAACCGGCCTATCAGGCGCCCATCGACCGTGACACCCTCGCCGCCACGCGCGCTATTTTTGAGCGACTTATGCAGGTGCTGCATCCCTTCATGCCGTTTTTGACCGAGGAGATATGGCAGCAGATCCCCTCGTGCGGCCGCGCCCAGGGGGAGAGCATCTGTGTGAGCCGGATGCCGGAGGTCGGCTGTGCAGGCGCGGAGAACGGGACGGCGAGCGCTTGCGTGAAGCCGGTGGGGGAACGGGACGGCGAGCGCTTGCGAAGCACGGCGAGAAGCACGTTCCCCCAACCGGCGGGGCCGGATGAGGCGTTGCTCGCGCAGATGGCCGTGGTGCAGGAGGTGATAACGGCGTTGCGCAACGTGCGCAAACAGAAGAATATACCCTCGCGCGAGGCGTTGAAGCTGCAGGTCATCGCCGACGAGAATTATCACGCGCGGTTCGATCCGCTGCTCGTCAAGATGGCGGGCCTCTCGTCGCTGGAGCGCGTGGCGGAAAAGCCCGTCGGCGTGGCCGCGTTCATGGTCAAGACCACCCAATATTTCGTCCCGCTCGACCAGACGGCCGACACGGGGGCCGAAAAGAAAAAACTGCAGGAAGAACTTGAGTATTATCAGGGGTTCCTGCGCTCGGTGGAGGCGAAGCTCAGCAACGAGCGTTTCGTGGGCAGCGCTCCGGCCAAAGTGATCGAGAACGAGCGCGCCAAGCAAGCCGACGCCGTGGCCAAGATCGAGGCTATCCGAGCGAGGTTGAAAGAGTTATAATGCTTCTATGAAACTAATCCCGCTTTCCGGCAGCCGTTCCGATGCGACATGGGGCAGGTGCGCGACCCCGGTGGGGGAGACGCTCGTGGCTTTTGCGCCTGAGGGCGTTCTGTGGTTGAGTTTCGGGGTGGGGCAGAGGGCGGAGGATGAGTTGGCCGAATTTTGGCGAGGTGGCAGGTTGATTCGTGATGATGCCGCCGCCCAGAAGATGGCAGACAGGATATTCGCAGCGGATGACACGAATATGGCTCTGCTTGTCGAAGGGACTCCATTTCAGATAAAGGTGTGGCAGACGTTGATGACAGTGCCGCGCGGCGGGCGCATATCCTACTCGGAGCTGGCGTGCAGGGCGGGGATGCCCAGGGCTGTGCGCGCGGTGGCGACCGCCATAGGACGCAACAACATCAGCTACCTCATCCCCTGCCACCGCATAGTGCGCTCCAACGGCACGACGGGGCAATATCGCTGGGGCTCGCAGGTGAAAAAGGCGTTACTCGAGTGGGAACGCGGCGCGAAGTAGACACTATTTATGAGGAAGATAAGCCCCATTTTGATATTGATGTTCGCGGTCTCTTCGGCGTACGCTCTCCATGCGCAACAGGCCGACACGACCGTCGACCGCCGCCTCGCCGCAGTGGAAAAAACCCTCGACCGCTTCGACGGGCTGACCATCTCGGGCTATATCCATGCCCAATGGCAGTGGACACGTGTGGCAGGCCCGGAGCCGGAGGGGTTTGTCCCCACCTTCGGCGACCCGTTCTCACCCGAGATGAACAACCGCTTCACCGTCCGCCGCGGCATTATCAAGCTCACCTACACCCAAGGGCTCTTTTCGGGCGTAGTTACCCCCAACTTCACCGAGAAAGGCTTCGGAATCAAGGATGTATATGTCGATTTCGCTACGCGCGACAAAGTTCTTTCCGTGTGTGCGGGCCTTTTCAACCGCCCGTTCGGCTATGAGATCGAACTCTCTTCTTCCGACAGGGAGAGCGCCGAGCGCAGCCGTATTTTCACGGCCCTCTTCCCCGGCCAAAGGGATGTGGGCGCCAAGGTCGTGCTCCGGGGTAAGAGTGGTTTCCTCTCGCAACTCACCCTCGACGCGGGTTTGTTCAGCGGCAACGGGGTCGCTCCCGAAACAGATTCGTATAAGGATTTCATCGGCCGCCTGGCGTGGAATTCCGATTTCCAGGGCGGCACCACGCAGGTGGGGCTGGCCGCCTCGTGCTATGCCGGCACGGTCTACGGCGGCACGATGGCCGACCAGACGCACAACAGCTACACCTACGTCCGGGGTAGCGGCTGGCGGCTGAGCGTTACCGACAGGCGCGCCGCCCGCACCTATTGGGGCATTTCGGGGTACGTGGTGCAACGGTGGTGGCCCGGAGGCACGACCAAACTGACGGCCGAATATATCACCGGCCAGCAGCCCAGCGCCGCGGAGCGCTTTGCCGGCACGATGGGGTCATCTTTCAACGGCTCAACCGACCTATACCTGCGTGAGTTCGGCGGTGGCTATGTGATGCTGGTGCAGAATATCGGCTCCACGAGGTTCTCCGGGATGCTCAAATACGATTTTTTCGATCCGAACCTGAAGGTCGGTGGCAACGCCATCGGCGGCGAGACGGTGCAGGGCGATTTTTCAGCCTCGACCGCGGCGGATATCGCCTACAAAACTTATTCGCTCGGGGCGCTGTTCGACCTGAATGATTACGTGCGCTTTTCGGCGCAGTATGACATAGCGCGCAACGAGACTACAACGCACATCGCCGGTTTCGGGCCGGGCGAGCGCATCCACCAGAATGTCCTTACGCTCCGCGTGCAGATAAAATTCTAATTACTCTTCCTCGCTCGGGAGGTTGTTGAGGATCACGTCCTCGAAGCGCAACCCTTTCTCGTATAGGCGCATGGCGCGGCGCGACATACCCATCGACGAGAAGCCGCCGTCGTGGTAGAGGTTCTGCATCGTAACCTTGCGCGTGAGATCTGAGAATAAGGCGATTATGTAGCCGGCGCACTCATCGGCGGTCGCGTTGCCCAGCGGCGACATCTTTTCGGCAAAATTCATAAGGTCGCCCAACCCGAGCACGCCGCTACCCGCGGTAGTCGCGGTGGGCGATTGCGATATGGTGTTGATGCGGATGTGCTTCTCGCGGCCGTAGATGTAGCCGAAGCTGCGCGCGATGGACTCGAGCAGCGCCTTGGCGTCGGCCATGTCGTTGTAGCCGTAGAGGGTGCGCTGGGCAGCTATGTAGCTGAGCGCCACGATAGAGCCCCAGTCGTTCATCGCGTCTTTCTTGCGCGTTACCTGTATCATTTTGTGAAACGAAATGGCTGAAATATCGAGAGTCTTCTGTAGAAAATCGTAGTCGAGGTCGTCGTAGCGGCGCCCCTTGCGCACGTTGGGCGACATGCCGATGGAGTGGAGCAGGAAGTCGAATTTTCCACCAAAATGTGTCATCGCCTTGTCCACAAGGTTCTCCAGGTCGGCCACCGAGGTGGCGTCGGCGGGGATGACGGGGGCGTTGCACGCCTTGGCCAGCTCGTCGATGGTGCCCATGCGGATCGATACCGCAGTGTTGGTCAGCACTATATCCGCACCTTCCTCAACCGCTGTGAGCGCCGCTTTCCACGCTATGGAGTGCTCGTTGAGCGCTCCGAAGATTATTCCTTTTTTGCCTTTCAGCAGTCCGTAAGCCATGTTCGGTGTCGTTGGTTTCGGGGACAAAGATAGGGAAAATATTTTCGGGATATAAATCCTTTGGAATTTCCGATAAAAGCGATATATTTGATGCGAAATTAAATTTAAAACACTTAACAATGAAAAAGATTAGACTTGTTTTTGCCGCCGCTATCGCGCTGTCGGCGGTTTTTGCCGTGCTGGCGACCGGCTGCAAGAAGAACAACGCCAACTATCCCGAGCGGACGTTTATGGTAACTTTTAACTCGAACGGCGGCAGCGCTGTCGAGGCGGTGGTCGCAAAGGGGGGCGCCTTGCTCGCCGAGCCCGCCGCCCCCACCATGGCGGCCTATTATTTTGTAGGTTGGTTCACTGACAACAACACCTTCGCCGACCGGTGGGATTTTTCGAACACACGCGTTACGCGCGACATAACCCTCTATGCCCAGTGGGCGACTGTCATCTACACCGTTACGTTCGAAACCAACGGTGGCAGCGCGATCGATTCACTGATCGTGGCCGAGGGTGGCACCATGGCCGAACCGACAGCTCCCACCAAAGCCGGCTACACGTTCGACGGATGGTTCACCGACAGCGACCTGACGACCCCGGCTGTCTTTCCTCTCACGATAACGGCCGATATTACGCTCTATGCCAATTGGACAGTGAACTACACCGTAACATTCGACACCAACGGTGGCAGCGCGATCGATTCAGTGATCGTGGCCGAGGGTGGCACCGTGGCCGAACCGACAGCCCCCACCAAAGCCGGCTCCACGTTCGACGGATGGTTCACCGACAGCGACCTGACGGCCGCGGCTGTCTTTCCTCTCACGATAACGTCCGATACTACGCTCTATGCCAAGTGGACAGTGAACGATATCTCCTACACCGTAACATTCGACACCAACGGTGGCAGCGCGATCGATCCCCAATCCGTGCCCGAGGGTGGCACCGTGGCCGAGCCGACAGCCCCCACCAGGGCGGGCTACACCTTCGCAGGGTGGTTTACCGACAACAACACGTTTGCCAGCCAGGTGATCTTTCCTTATACTGTTAACGCCAGTGTAACATTTTACGCCAATTGGGTAGCGGGAACTTATACCGCCGTCATCCACAACGCCGACGACTTGAACAATGTTCGCAACGACCTGACCGGCAGCTATATAGTTGTGAACGACTTCTCGATGGCGAGCTATCCCGCCTGGGTGCCGCTCGGCAACAGCGCGACGCCTTTCACCGGCAAATTCGATGGCAACGGCCACAAGATAACCGACCTTCTCTTGAATGAGGCTGCCACTACTCCCCAGGGCCTGTTCGGATATGCCGGCCAAACCGGTTTGCCGCAAACGACCATCTCGAATGTCAATATCGTGGCGACCGCCACCATACTCAAAGCAGGCACCGGCAGCCAGGGCTGCGGGGCGCTTCTCGGATGCGGTTACAACGTCGCCATATCGGGATGCTCGCTGACCGGCGCCGGTGCGACAGGGCCTGTCATAATGAATCACAATGCCCTTTACACCGGAGGGCTTGTCGGCCAGCTGAACAACAGCAGTGTCGAAGATTGCCATGTGTATGATGTCAATTCCAATACCTCTGTGGCTTCTCAAGGGTTCCTGGTAGGCGCGACGAGCAATGCGAACAGCAATACCGGTGGCGGCGGAGCTGACGGAATGGTAACGATCGACAATTGTTCCGCAGAACGTTGCGCATTTACCTCCACCGGCGGCGACCTCGGAGGCATTTTGGGTTATGCGCAAAACGTTCCCGTCTCGATCACCAACTGCAAATCGGTCAATTGCTCGCTAACGACTACCGCTACGAACAACATAAAAGGGGTTGGGAGTATAGTCGGCACCATTGGTGTCAACACTGACCAAACTACCGCCGGATCTCTTGTAATGGGATGCGTTTCCGTCGGCGGGACTGTCACTTCCGGAGCAGGCGCCGCCGGAGGTATTTGCGGCACCATGCAAAGTGCATCGGCAATTATCAATTGCAGCAACAGCGCGACTGTAACGGAAAGTACCGGGTCGAACATCAACAACAGGGCAGGCGGTATTTGCGGAAGCATCGGTAGTTTTACTGCCAATGCCCCGGGAAGTGTCACCGCTTCAATTAACGGACTGATAATGGGTTGCGTCAATACCGGCAATGTTACAGGCGGAACCCAAAACGGCGCGACGGCGCATGCGGGAGGTATCTGCGGCATCAACGCCGGCGGAATGATAGCCGGCTGCAAGCAGGCCGGAGGCACGATCAATGGCAAATCGGGCACCACTGCCGGCACTGACGGCATAGCGAATGTGGGAGGTATTTGCGGCGGAAGTTCGGGCGTTATCTCCGGTTGTTGCGTAACCGGCGGAGCCATCACCGCCGTCAGCGGTTTCAGCCACCCTGCGGTTACGATCAGAAGCAATATCATATCTAATAATCTCATAGACGCTAACGGCACGACTTACAGTACGACTGGGACTATCGAGACCTGTTATTATGCAACGTCGGTAGTGAATAATACTGCCAATACTGTAACTCCCGTAACGACCACCGGTACAGATTTTGCTTCGGGATGGCCGTCGGCGAGCACGGTTGGTTGGATGGTGGCTCCCACCGCCTGGGGCGCCCCCTACGCCCCTGCGGGGTCTTTGTGGGCTGTTTGGGCTTCGCCATGGTCCAGTCTTGGTTCTGCACCGTCCACCTTCCCGACTCTGATAATCGAGCAGCCATAGCTTGGTTAGCGAATTATATTATCTCACCGGCACGGCGCCCGACGGGCCTTCTGGCTCCGGCGCCCAATAAAAGTAAGCGGGAAGACGAAAGTCTTCCCGCTTACTTATTATGTGCACCAGGCGGCCTGCTCCGGCGCGCCGCTTTCAAAGCTTCATCTTAATCAGAACCCGCACTTCTTGGCAATGTAGGCGTGGTGCGCGCCCCAGCGTGCGTGGGCGGCCTTGTCGAGCGCCTCGCGGTGGTCGGGGTGAGCGACGCTGATGATGGCGCGGGCGCGCTCCTGCAGCGTCTTGCCGTAGAGGTTTACCGCGCCGTATTCCGTTACGAACCAGTGGATATGGGCGCGCGTGGTAACAACCCCCGCCCCCTCCGAGAGTACCGGGGCTATCTTGCTGATACCCTTCGGGGTTATCGAAGGCATGGCGATGATCGCCTTGCCGCCCTCCGAGCGCGCGGCGCCGTAGATGAAGTCGATCTGCCCGCCGACACCCGAGTAGAAGGTCAGCCCCAGCGAGTCGGCGCACACCTGTCCCGTGAGGTCGACCTGCAGCGCCGAGTTGATGGCCGTAACCTTGGGATTTTTGGCGATGACGTAGGGGTCGTTGGTGTAGGCCACGTCCATCATAGCCACGCCGGGGTTGTTGTCGATAAAGTCGTAAACCTCCTGCGAACCCATCAGGAACGTGGAGACCATTTTGCCCTTGTCGATAGCCTTGTTGGCGCCGTTGATCACACCTTTTTCGACCAGCGGCAGCACGCCGTCGGCGAACATCTCGGTGTGGATGCCCAGATTCTTGTGGCCGCCCAGCTGCGCCAGCACGGCGTTGGGGAGCGCTCCGATGCCCATTTGCAGGCACGCCCCGTCCTCGATGAGGGCGGCGCAATTCTTGCCGATGGCCGTCTCGATCGGGCTCGGGGCGGAAAATTCGGCCTCCTCGAGCGGGGTGTCGTGCTCGACGAAAAGGTCGATCCGCTCGGCCGGGATAAGGGCGTCGCCGAAGGCGCGGGGGACATATTTGTTGACCACGGCGACCACCGTGCGGGCGCACTCGATGGCAGCCAAGGTGGCGTCGACCGAGGTGCCGAGCGACACGTAGCCGTGTTTGTCGGGGGTCGAGACCTGGATCATCGCCACATCGCACGGCAACACGCCGGCGCGGTAGAGTTTCTGCGTCTCGCTCAGGAAAACGGGGATGTAGTCGGCGTAGCCGCTCTGGGTAACTTTGCGCACGTTGCCGCCCACAAAAAAGCTATCAAGCTGGAACACCCCTTCGAACTCCGGCGCGGCGTAGGGCGCGGGGCCTTCGGTGTGGAGGTGGTGGACATGGACATTCTTGAGCTCTCCGGCGCGGCCCCGCGCGCACATCGCCTCTACAAGCACGTGGGGAACGCTGGCGACCGAACTGAGGTGGATATGGTCGCCCGATTTGATGACTTTGACAGCCTGCTCGGCCGTGATGAATTTTATCTGTTTCATTTTTGGTTGTTGATTATTTGCAAAAATTGAAGAAGCCCCCGGTGAGAGGGGCTTCCTTTGGCGTGATGGCTATCCGAGGCGGGCTTTAAGCGCCTTGAGCTCCGCGGCGAGCTCCTTGGGAAGGTGTGAACCGAACTGGGCGTAATACTCCTCGATGCCCTTAACCTCCTCGCGCCACTCCTCGGGCGAGACGGCCAGCGCCTCCTTCATCTCGGCGGGGGTTACTTGGAGGCCCTTGGTGTCGATGCCGTCATTGGCCGGCAGGATGCCGATGGGCGATTCTACGCTCTTGCCCTGGTTGTTGCAGCGGTCGAAGATGTAGGCCAGCACGCGGCTATTCTCGCCGTAGCCCGGCCAGAGCCATTTGCCGTCTTTCTTGCGAAACCAGTTGACGAAAAATATTTTTGGCAATTTGTCAGCGGTGCTCTTCTTGCCCATTTCGATCCAGTGCTTAAAATAGTCGCCCATGTTGTAGCCGCAGAAGGGGAGCATGGCGAACGGATCGCGCCTTACGCCGGCCTTCAGGCCGATGGCGGCGGCGGTAACCTCCGAGCCCACGATCGAACCCATGAACACGCCGTGGTTCCACGAGAATGACTCGTGAACGAGGGGTACGGTCGAGGGCCGGCGGCCTCCGAAGAGGATCGCCGAGATGGGCACGCCGGCGGGATTCTCCCAATCCTTGTCGATGCAGGGGCACTGCGCCGCGGGGGCGGTGAAGCGGGCGTTGGGGTGCGCGCAAGGCTCGCCCGAGGCGGGGTCGAAGAGGTTGCCTTTCCAGTCGATGGTGCCCGCGGGGCAGGGGTAGCCGATGCCCTCCCACCACACGTCCCCGTCGGGGGTGAGGCCCACGTTGGTGAATATCGAATTGGCGCGCGCCGAGAGCATGGCGTTCTTGTTGGTCTCCATCGAGGTCATCGGGGCCACGCCGAAGAAGCCGGCTTCGGGATTGATGGCGTAGAGGCGGCCGTCGGTGTGGTATTTCATCCAGGCGATATCGTCACCCACCGTCTCGAC
>Ga0123354_10009966_pt1 | contig 14600 bp, 6 predicted proteins | sample TergutLab28metaG_2_FD_97872 | JGI IMG/M metagenome (GOLD analysis project Ga0123354, IMG submission 97872) | Labiotermes labralis P4 segment gut microbial communities from Petit-Saut dam, French Guiana - Lab288 P4 | ecosystem: Host-associated > Arthropoda: Insects > Digestive system > Gut ... | reverse complement strand
CTCCTGAAGATGGACGTATTAACGTCTGAAACATGTTGAGCAATATATAATAAAGCAAGTGTCATCTAGTTGGTCAACCTTTATTCAAATATCAAGATGATGCACGGTCCAATACACATAAGACTCATTTTTATAATTTCAAAGACCATGGATTCAGTAAAGACACAAGAAAATTCTCTGTAAAAGTAAAAACAAGACAAATAATATATAGTCTTTATAAAGGAATATCGTACTGTCGCTTTTAACACAGTGGCCGCTGCACAATCATCGTAGAACAGATACAAAATTTGCTTGGGAATTACGATGTATTGTTTAGAAAATAACGTAGCCTACACAAAAACGCAGTAGGAAAGTCTCCAAAGAGGAGGCCCCTTGAAAGATCTCAGCCGAAATAGAACTGTGCTAACAAAATGACTGTAAATATACAGGTTTTTAATGCGTAAATGTGATTCAGCTGTTTCAGAATAAAAACCAATGGTGGGCGGCTTTTTTGACACCGTAATGAACGCTCCAGTTTTTAAAACGTTTAGGAAATTTATTGACCGGTCAAGGCAATTACATTTTTGTTGTCAAGATTTACCGTGTATTATACAGTTAATATGTTGACACACGTGTACCAATATCGGCCGTGTTCTGTACGTAACATGTACAGCGACTGGCAGAACATCGCATTTTCCTCAAGCAAGTCGAGATGTCTAAGTATTACAAATCAAGTAAATAAAATCTGTATTAATAATTGTCCAACGAGATGCAACACAAAGCAGTCTATTTATTATTCTGCAAGTTCACTCTACATGTATCGGGTGTCGACCACACCCATCAGCAGGAGTACACACAACTCTAACTACAGCCTCCGGTACTGGTCATGTTTTTTTGTGCAGCTACCTCCCTCCAGTGTGGCCAAGCTTGGCACATTGGAGGGAGGTAGCTGCACAAAAAAAATATGACCAGTACCGGAGGCTGTATTTACAGTTTTGTGTAATCCTGATGATGAGTGTGGTCGACACCCGAAACATGTAGATTTAACTTGTAGAATAATAAATAGATTGCTTTGTGCTGCATCTCGTTCGACAATTATTAATATAGATCAACGATGCACGGAACCGTAAACATAAGTAAAATCTACTTTATGATGGGTGATGATCGTTTCCGAGAAATGCTCCCGCTTTCACTGGTTCGGTTCCAGCTACATGACGGCAACCACACGTCTGTCAGTTCTTGTCTATTTCAGTTTTACCCAAGGACACCAAACAGTGGTGTCCGTATATAGAAGACAGCATCGGATCCATTAACGAGATACAGTCACAATATTCGAAAGGCCATTTATGCAAACTCCAGCCCAGAAGCACGCAATTCGAATTAAAACATTTTATAGTTCCCATCAGTTCCTGTATAAACACAAGCATATTGCACCACTCACATCACCAATAGTTCATCCGACATATTTCCTGCCACTCATAGTAATTTTAGGCATAACAGCTTCAGAAAGCGTAGGCAGACACACAAAGGGAGCCAGTAACAATTAAAGGTCCAGTGTGTCCAGAACGGCTCTGCGGGCTGCTGTGCAGGTACTACCTGGAGCTCTTCTTCAGGGTGTTGAAGTAGTCGGGGCAAGCAATCTTCCCCCCACTTTCATCTACATGTTGTTTAAGATTAAGAAAGACCGGAGCTAGACCTCCATTCCCCTAGATATCATTTTTGGTGTGACGTTTAATTAATCAGAAGCACCTGTACCTATCCTACCTAACGTGGAAATCGATAACGTACCGACATGTAAAAGCGATATCGATATCCGTGGGAGTCGTCATATATCACTGGAATGCCCGAGTGTAGTAGAGCCACCCTATAGCAGTCGCTTTGGCGGCGTTCTCCCCGTTATAAGATCCGCTCGGCAGGGCATACATCAGCGAAGGTAGTCATCATTTACAGCACCGCGCGCTGGCCCTGTATGGCTATCACTCTTTGGTGGACGCGACACGCAAGGAACAGCATCGCATAAACTTGCCGGTGCGTCACGTAGGGAGGAAACAAAAAGAACAAGAAACAAAGAAAAATAGATGAAAAATAAAAGCTTCTTCTCTTGGTGGACTCAGTAAGGAAGAATAATATTCTAATCTAACCACAGCTATTTCATGTCAAGGCTCCCTAATTAACACCGCACTAGATGGCAATTCAATTGGTTGCCAAACATCGAACGCTGTGAAATGAGAAGTCGGAAATAAATAAAGTTTAAATTTCGCATAAGAGTCTGAGAATCTGAAAGTGTAACCCTCTTTTTACACTGAAACATCATAAAAGTCGTAGCTATGTTTACATTCTGTCAATATCAACCATCAATGTAGCCAAACACATATATGAATAACAACCATGTTTAATTGTCTCCTCCATATGTTTCGACACAGATCGGTCATCTTTATGCCATTTGTAAATTAAAAGAAATACTACAAGTTAATAAAATATTGTCTTTTGATTATTGTACCTTGGAGCACTCCTTAGTTAACGGCGATAATTACATTACAATTGTAAACACCTGCCTCTTTATTGGCGTTGTAATTCGAATGATTATCATGAAGGAACAATTCCTAAATCTCGTCACATCTTAACAAGAAAATGTAATATCCTACTTGGCTTCATGTACTCTAACAAAGGTATTTCAAGTTCCTTTACATAAGTTTCCCTTAATTAATCTAATTAACTATGGCACTGTTAAAATCGAAGGTTCGTGACAATCATTTTAGGCGCGTTCGCAAAAGTGTGAAAAGTGAATACTAGCTTCGTCATGTATGTCCGTCTGTCCGCATGGAACAACAACTTGGCTCTCTCTGGACGGATTTCCATTAAATTTGATATCTGAGTATTTTTCCTAAATCAGTTGAGAAAATTAAAATTTCCTACAAGAATATCGCTTAATTCACACGAAGACTAATGTACGTTTTTGATTGTATCTCGCTCAGTTCTTCTCAGAATGAGAAATGTTTCAGGCAAAACCTGTAGAGAAAATCAAAACACATTTTCTATGTGCAATAATTTTTTTTTCCGAAAGAGTAAGTGCTGTTTATGGGACTTAATTTCTCCATGGAGCAGAGACCTTCTTGAGAAGCTAACAAGTTCTCTGCTACTAAAAACATTCCCCGCATTTTATGGAACCCAAAAGTCCCTTGCCACATTTACAAGTGCCTACCACCTCTCCGTATCCTGAGCCTGATCAGTCCTTTACATGTCCCCTACCACTTCCTGAAGACCCGTCTTAACATTATCCTCCCATTTCGCCTGGATCTTTCATGTGGTTTCCTTCACTCAGAATTCGTTACCAAAACCCTGCATACACCTCTCCTCTCCCCTAAACTTGCTACATTCCTAGACCATCTCATTCTTATCGATTTGGTCACTCGAATAATAAATGGGAGTACAGCCCATTAAGCTCCTTATTATGTACTTTTCTCCGCTTCCTTGTTACCTCTTCCCTCTTAGGCCAAAAGATTCTCCAAAGCACCTTATTCTCAAACAACCTCAGCCTATGTTATTTTCTTGATGTGGGCGACCAGGTTTCACATCCATAATAATAAGTAAAATTATGGTCCTGTATATCTGAACCTTTATATTTTTGGATAGAAACATGGAAGGCAAAAGATTCTGCACCGAATGATAACAAGCACTTCCATAATTTCAGTCCGGTCTTAATTTCTTCCTCAATAGAATTCTGATGTGTTAAGGTTGTTCTCAAATATTTGAACTCTTCCACACTTTCAAAGGAAATATTATCAGTCCTTATAATGTGACTTGTCCTACATTCTGATCTCAAGACATGACCACGTACTTAGTTTTATCAGCATTTACTTCCGGTCTAATCTCCTTACTAGAAACCGCTTAGGTTTCTGTGTTTTTCTTTACAGTATGTACGCCTCCGCCCAATATATTAACATCATCAACATAAACCAAAAATGATGTGTACCAATTAATTATAAGGCATCTTGGTTTACCTGAACCCTCCTAAAGGCATATTCTAAACCAAATTTGAAAATCAATGGCGATAAGGCATCGCCTTGTTTCAACCCATTCTTAAAAGATAACATTTCAGACACAATGTTTAACTGTCCGGACTCTGCTGTAGGTTTCATTCAGACACATTTTGTTATCCTTACCAGATTCATATGGATACTGATCTCAATGATAATATTATACAAGACCTCCCTCCTAACTGAATCATTCGCCTTATTGGAGTCTATAAATAGCTGATGCACTGCTTAATTTTATTCCAATTTTTTCTCACGTATTTGACAAATGCAGAATATATGACCAGTAGTTGATCTGATGCGTCGAAATCCGCGCTGATGATCCCCAATAATTTCCTCTGCGTGTGGAGTTAACTTTTACATCAGGATTTTGGATAAAATTTAGCATGTAGCTGACAAATTATTACACCTCTATAATTACTAAAATCTCTTTTACCACCCTTCTGTCAATAGGTACAACGATCGAATCCTTCCAATTCTCAGGCAATTCCTCCTTATTCCAAATTGAATTAATAAGTTTAACCTTTTGGCGCCGGAATTGTTTTTTTTTAATTTTAGCACATTCTGTATATAAAATGTGAATAATATAGGAGCCAAATAAGTTAGAATTATGAAACAAACTGCATTTTGAAGAGAAAAAAACGGAGAGTATATACCATATTTAAAATATTCGGTACAAAAATTTGTTGAATAAATATATAAAATGCAACTTTGGAGTTTAGCGGTGCGGTACGACCACTATAGTTGACATTAGGCTTCAAAAGGTTAAGGATCTCACAGCGAATTGTCCTGCTCCCTTCTTTAATCAGTTCTGCTGGGATTTGATCAATACCTGGTGATTTGTGTCTTTTTATCTTCTCAATAGCCATCTCAACCTCAAAAGTACTGATTTATTGTAATGTGCCGTCATTACACAACATATAAAACAGTTGTAATTTTACAACTGGTTAAGCTCGGCTACATGTTTCGGCCGTTATCCGGCCCTCATCAGGCCAACAAAGAAATAGTGTTAATTAAGGTACATTCATTAGCTGTGCCAGTGGGATCCCATTGTTTACATTAAACTTTAAGCTTCTACAGTCTATATTAACGGTTAAAAATTAATGAATCTAAAATTGCTCATAAAATCCTATGTGATCTTAAGTTCACTTGCAGGGACGGATGTACGTCGTGCCGCCGTATGTAGTAACACTTTGGGTTGTGTAGATGTATAAGCCGTGCGTGACGGCGATCGTTTACATTAGTATCGGTTAAATTGGTTAAGTTACCAACAGTTTTTTGGTTCCATAGCCATTGTAAGCTGGTTTTTTTAATATTACGCTGTAATCATAATTGTGGGCTTTACACACACTTATTGTCAGCACTTAGTCTTGGATTTTTACGAAGTTTTGCAACTCTACTGTGTGCAGTACTGCGTACTTCAGGTTCGGTATAGTTAATTAAATGTATTGTTAGGCTTCACTTTTATCCAGTGTGTGCATTTGTCTTAAACTTCGTGGTGGATTGCTTAGAAGCTTAAAGTTTAATGTAAACAATGGGATCCCATTGGTGAAGCTAATGAATGTACCTTAATTAACACTATTTCTTTGTCGGCCTGATGATGGCCGGTTAACGGCCGAAACATGTAGCCGAGCTTAACCAGTTGTAAAATTACAACTGTTTTATATGTTGTATAATGACGGCACATTGCAATAAATTAGTTATACGTACACAACGGGATGGCATCATTCAAACTCAAAAGTACTGGGTTCAGGCACTAGTGGTTGTTCCGTATGCATTTCTGTCTGCCTAACACAATTAACCACATGTACACTAAAAAGCTGAAATTGTTCCTCCATCTGGTCAAAATACATTGGGAACCCGTAGCCAAATCACACTTACTATCCTTTACTATATTAGCCCTAGTCTGGTAACCTTTCTTAAAGTCACTGATACCGCTATACAAGTCTCTGGTATTTTCGATCTTGCTGCTAGTGTCAAGTTCGTCACTTTTAGCTTTCAGGTATCCCTTCTTCTCTTTCCTGAAACGTCTACTAGCTTCACGTCATACACTGTTTATATTATCTACATTGCTTTGGTTTGGATCCTGTAACCATTGCATTTTAGCCCGCTTCCTTTGATCTAATTATTCTAATTATTCTTCATCTAACCATGGTTTATGCTGATTCTATTCATAAGGACCTAGACTCTCTTAAGCTGAGGTTTTTATATTCTGTTTAATGTTTTTCCAAGTCTTCTTTATGTCCTCGCTATCAATTAAATTCTCCAAAGCTGCAAACTTGTTTGAGGTCTTGATCTGATATTGTTTCCTAACCTCCAGTTCACTTAACTTCCTGAGATTAAATCTCTCCACATCAAATTTCTGTGCTACTTCTTTACGTGCTGTAAATGTTTCCTTAACTTTTGCAGCCACAAAAAAGTGAACAGTATCACAGTTAGCTCCCCTGAAATTTCCACCTCCTATCTATCAATACATGAACAATCTGGTTGTGTGTTCTCCCATCCGGAGAGGCCCAGGTGTATTTATGCAAGTTTCGATGTGGGAACATGCTCTCAAAAACTAGATTTTTTGATGTGGCAAAGGTAACTATTCTATAACAATTACCTTTACTATCCCGATGTAAACTCTCATTCCCAATTATCGGTTGAAAAATATCCTTTCTCCCCAATTTTGCATTAAAATCTCCTAACAGAAGTTTCAGTTGTATTGAGGAAAATGATTGAAAACCTGCGTTTATTCCTCATAAAAACTGCCTTTTGAATCATCACTTTTCCCCCACTTGATGCATGCACATTCAAAACAATGATATTACACCAGCGACCTCTCAGACCTACATATGACACCCTATCTCTAACAAACTGTACTCTCCTAACTGCTGATATAATTCTGTGGTGTACTAAAAATCCTGTTACAAATTGATGATTTTCATTTCCTTGTCCATAGAAAAAAATATAATTACCCTCTCTTACCGTGCCCGCTTTTTCCCCACTAATCTCCTGTACACCCACTAAATCTAAATTATACCTCGCTAATTCCTTGGTTACTGATGTAAGTGACTCTGACTTACACAGTCTCCTTACATTCCATGTACCAAATCTCATGCTCCCTTTCCATTTCTTAGGTTGTACCAAAGGATCAGTCCAGGTCTGAGTAACACGTAACCGCTTCGTAATATGGTCAATTTTTACGGGTGAGGAGAGTTAGTACTTTGCCCAACCTCCAAACAGGAGGATCACCCATTGTCTGCTCTTCGCGACTGCTTATTCAATATATTCACAGCTACCATCCACATTGGAGGTTGTTCCTCCATCCGCCAACTGTCGTGGTGACAGGGACCCACTCTTCATGGGCCGTTTATGTGACAAAGTGGAAAAATATTTAGAGCCAGACAAGCCACAGATGACAATATGGCGCGTGCGCATTGCATGGCAGATACCTAAGGCTACAAATACATATTTAGAATATGTAATATTTATTGCTTTTCCACAGCAACAATGTTACGTTATACGTAAACTCCCTGTATTTTTTTCTTACACCCTTGCGTCCCCAGCGGTTCTGTTTATTAAATAAATGTCACTTATGTCACCACTTTGTCACTCTCCTTATTCATCCACTTTAGGAGCATTCCATACGGCAGAGAAGGGGTTTACTTTTCTTGACATCAGATGGTAAAAGCTTTGTTCCTTTTTCACCCTAAATGTTACAACACTACGGTATCGTACCACATGGGGAGGACAGTTGTACAAAGATGACGCTCTCCAGGTGGTAGGCCTGTGGGCAGCGCGCGCGTATGGCTCGTGCTCAGATGTCGCTGTGTTGTCTGGGATGAACATGGTTTTTGCCCGACGATCATCCAATTCCAGCCCTTAGCCAGGCGCCGACCTGTCCTCAATGCCATTAAACAAAAGAACCAATATGTTGTATGGGGTGTAACTTATAAATTTCTTACGAAACCGATCCTATCCTGGAAATATAAATCTACCTATCAGAGAGTAATTTTCTTTCACCGCAGGGAAGTTTTCCCAGGTTACCTCTGCATGTCGCCGAAGAGGTAGGAGGATTTCTAAATGCGACCAAAGCAAACACAGGGCAACAGAGTCTTCCAGATGTATGATACAAGACTGGTAGGTGCAGGTGGACCGTTCATCATTCGTGCATTTTTATATACTGCTCACCGTCTGTCGAAAAATAACCCAACAAAAACTTTACCATACACCCTGTATAAAAACAAACAACAACTGACATTCTAACGTTTATTACATGCCTCGTGTAACAAGAATAATGCACATGGCATAGTGACTAAGCCATGGTCTGTACTGTCGAAGAGTTGCGTTTCGATTCCCGCTAGGGATAAGAAAAGTCTCTCTTCTTCCAAGCCCTTAAGAATGGTTCTGGGCCCCAACAAGTCTTCAGTTTAAAGCGTAACGAGGAATTTTCCCCGGCAGTAAAGCAGCCGTGGCCTGTAGCTTACCTCTCGCGTACATCTAGTGCCGAGGTGAAGAAGGACTGGATATGCACTTCCATTTCGCACACGTCTTCACGGTGAACACACAGTCAAATTCACATTTCACCCCGCCTTCTTGCTTTAATATTCTATGTTTCTCGGGCACCAAAGGAGCCTGAGAGGTTCGCCATTTATTAAGGAAATAGTCATCTCACTGTTCTTATAGTTTTGTCTCTTGTTTATTTGTGCGTGTGACACTTGGTTCTCTAAGGCAGCATTTCCTAACGATGGTTCTGCAGAACATGTTTAACCCTTATCCTGCTAACGTAGAGAATACGGTGAGCTCCTAATATTGCCAGCAGATGGCAGGTGGGATTTAACTTGGTGTTTAAAGGGTTAAGGATTACGCGAGAAATCTCCGAATAAATACATAACAATTTTGAAAATTTAAAGTACCGCAAAATATCTTGAATATCCACCCGAAGACAAGATAAACGCTTCACTTTTTCTTAAGTGTGAACTTAATTACATATAGGCCTAGAGCAATTATTAACAAAAGAATTTTTTGACAGTAGTTTAGAGATAACCAAATTGTGCTCCCGCTATCAGCTTTCCCAGCCTGTGAACTTCCTCATAAGTAAGAGTTTCTCGAGATATGGAATTATTTTGGGGCTTCCTCCATGCAAGAAATGTTGGGAAACACTGCTGTAGGTGTTTGACAATGGTTGATTTATTAGAGCAGCATTACGGTAGACACAATCTGTGCTCTGACGTATACTTTAAAAATTCCTACTCGGGGTTTCAGATAGTAGTTCGACCTAATGGACCTCCATTAATGCGTTTATGATACTAGTTTCACCTGAAGATGGAAGTACAGCCAGCCTCTCAAATGTCGCATGTACGAAGCAGGCCTGTGCTCAGCAGACTATACCACCGAGGAAAACAGTATCGATACATTTCGTCAGTATATTGTACTACAGCGTCGAATGGCATAATCTTAGTGGGACGGCTTCAGAGCCAGCGAATTGCAGCATATTTGTCTTTGTGTTGCCAAATCGTTCAATGGACCATAGGCTACTCAATTAGAGTAGTCTATTAAAATGTGTACAGTCAATTTAATTAGCACACCGAGCAGATTTGTTCTAGAAAAATGAGTATGACTTGTATTTAGCAAGAATGTGAAACACATCTTGGCCAAAACGCCAGCTATTCTAACAAGGTCTTTGGAGGTGTCCATACTTCTAAAGACGAAAGCTGTGGTAATACCTCAGACAGGCCAGAACGCATCCATTCTTTCCCACTTTCCACACACAATCATAATCGGAAAATTAGGACTAGGAAACAAAGAACAGATGTTAGTAAATATTCTTTCGTCAACAGGACCATTAAAAGCTGGAACCAATTATCTGCAAGATGACTAGCGTCTTTCCCCTGTAAACTAAACACGTTTAGAAAGAGGGTTAAGAATGTAGTTACAAGCAAGGGAGTTCAAGTGGGGAATGAGTGTAAATAAGTGAAGTGATGTGAAGTGTAGTGATGTGGAGTGAACGGACGTGATTTATGTGAAGTGATTTTATTTTGAAGTTCTGTGAAGTGAAGTGAGTTACGGTGAAGTTCTTGGGGATAAAAGTGCCATGTACATTAGGGTGACCTTATACTGAGTGTACTTGATTATATTGTGACCATTTCATCGGAGTATTTCTTATACTGTGGTTGTTTTAACTTGTTTTATAATGTGTGGGTATTATGGCAATATGTGTACTTGTATTTACTGTGTTTTGTATATTTGTTACTGTGTTTTTATACTGTTTCGTTTATGTTTTATTTGTACCAGTGTAAGGACTACTGCCACCGATTGACAACTCAATTGCAGTTAGTAATATAAATAATAACAATAATAATAATAATAATCTTGTCATTCCTTTCCACGGTAAATAAACGTCGCAGCAAGGATGTGAAACGTACTGTGATTAAAAAGAAAAGTGATGTCCGAACGAAACAAATAACACAGGGAACAAAATATATGCCCTTTGCTGGCCGTGACAAGGGGATAATGACTACATCTGGTACGTCTACCATAGATGTGACAATAAAAAATCTATGATATTCACAACTTTCTATGTATCTACAGCCTACATTGTCTGTTTGTTGCAAGGTATGTAAATGTAATGTTATTCGCTGTACAATTTTATGCCGTCACATCACATGTTGAGTGCAAATTTTTATACAGTAATAAACTTCCATTCTGGCATCACATGACACACAGTCTCTACCCTCAAATTGCGCAAAGTCAGTTACACACGTGCACTTTATACAGGTGTGTATATAACCATCACACTTTTCTTCAAATTTGTGAAGCAATGAAAATTTTATTCTTACTGATTTCGAGGCAACATATCAGATCTATGATAAAATCTTAATTTTGTTTTGTGTTAGAGTAACCTTGTTGACCTGTGTCATTAAAGATTCTTAAAACAGCGCCGATACAAACGTCTAAACAGATATTGGTCTAAGCTATACAACACTGTATAACACTTATTTTTTTCTATGGTTGATTTTATGCACGTTGAGACAGATTTTAATTTAGAAATTAGTTCTGAAAACACAATTAAAATTTAAAGTGTTAATTATTTTATTTGTGATGCGTTTTACATCTCATATGTTAGGACATAAAGAGATTGATATGCTTTATTTAACGATGCTCTTAATTGCTAAGATTACACAGCGTCAGTGATAGATGAATTCATGAGTGTGTAAGTTAGTGGAGTGATATCGACGGAGGAAACCGACGTTCGTAGAAAAAAGACCTGTCCTGTTCCAATTCTGTCCGCCAGAAATGTCATATGGACTGCTCTCTTTTCGGCCCTAGGTACCCATTTCAGAGGCCCATGACTAACACCATGAGCTATTTTTTTTAATAGACATCGGATAGGAAAAAACAGTAAATGGAGACCCACACAGGACAGCAGCGAGCAGACATACTTGAACTGCACCCCCAGGATAACGCACATTACAGATACGCCCCCCCTGCCCCCCCTATAAATAGCATATAACAAACATCACAGATGCTGAGATCTCACCATCGTGACATATCCATACCAATCCTGTAAAGCAATACGACCATACTTTCGGATGTGAACCTGATGATGGCCACATTAGGCCGAAACGTGTAGTTTATTTCATCCTGTATTAAACATATTTTTTAGATATTGTTGTGTTATTGACTGATACCCACACCATGAGCTATGGCACTGCCAGATTTGGGAAAGCTAACTGCGGGGGGAAAAAACTTGCTCATTTTCACGTAATTTTGTGTAAAGTAAGGTTCTACATGTTCATATGGAATTATCATTAAGCTCATCTAATTCTACAAAGCTGTAACAGCAGTTTGAACTACACAGAGAATAACCGACAGGTCTGTTCCGGACAGAATGACAACAGCGGGGGTTTTTCTTGTTTTTTTTTTAGCTCAGGTACAAAACAGAAACTTAACATTTTGCTCCCTAGGCAACAAATCAAATACATGCTACCTGTGTCCATAACACGATAATTTATACATCTGCATGAATGTATAAGGAGCAACATTCTTTCAGAAATGACCGCAATTTCACAATAACTGTAATCATTGCGGTCAGATTATATTACTGTTGACAGAATTTCAACGAAACACGTGCAGCTCTAAGTTTGTGCTTACACACTGCTTGAGCAGGAGGGTGGGTCTATGAAATAAAATGATCCCCACTTAAGTATATTCTAAAGCAGTTTTAACCCCGAGGCAAAAGCATTATAATATTATTATAAAAGTTAAAGGTAAATTACTGTGTAAGATGTTCCATAGCTGAAGGGAAGAAGAAGTTAAACACTGTGAAATGAATTGAATAGCCATTATGCCTCCAGGAAGAAAGACACGTATGTATTAATAAAGGAACATTACCGCGAGTCGCGAAGGAATGAAACGTGTGGGATATGAACAGACGCTTATGAAAGACACTCTTTATCAGTTCTTCTCTGTCTCTCTTTCCGAAATAAAACAGCGGCAGTACAACAAACGACATTATGAATATCAATGGATGTAGCATGTGAGAAAAACAAGGAACGTAGCTCTGTGCAGACGCTGGTAAGCCGGACTTTTATACTGACGGAACAAACACATTTCAAGTCGTAAAGGAAGAACTGCTTCGCTTCACATAACATAAGTCTACTTCGTAGCCATTTTATTATCCTCCTATCCGCAACTGTGGAACACCAAATTGCAAAAATCTGGGTACAGAAGTCTACAGGACCTGAACATGTTACACATGACTCACATGCAGGGTGGCGACTTCAACTAGTCTGATCTAACAAGTGTTCTCAGAAATCTTTCCTGTGGAAACATGGCCAAAATCTCTTCCTTCTACATCCACTCCAATCGTTATTCATAAATTACCTTATCATTAAATAATCTGTAATCTTAGCTACTGAGAGCACCGTTAAGTAATAAATAAAAATAGAAAATGGGTTAACGAAAAGGAATTAATAAATAAAGGGGAAATATAAGAAAGTTAAAAACACAAATAAGGGAGGGGACCCAATAATATCAGGAGGAAGCTCTGCTAGGCGTATGGGCCCCAACTAGACACAGGAACACACGTCTTGCTGAAGATATCACTGTTAGGAAGAGTCGGGTGGGTCTGCTTTTGCAGATGCGTGAACGTAATGTGACGACAACAAACACGAGTAGCTGATGCTGCTGTCTTGTAATACCGGGTTTTTATATTTGTTACAATAAAAATAATTATTCTCTCCCGATCGTTCAAAGCAACAACTCCAAAATAATTCCAGTCCTTAGGGATAACGCAATTTGTGGCTTCCTTCTACTTTCACATCTGAACAAGTTTACTGATTAAAGTTTAAATTCCTCCTTGTGGGAACTACGAGGTTAGCTGTCTTCTGTAATGTGCGGACTGGCTGTATTCTAGACGGAAGTCATAGTTTCCTCTTAAACGTCGGTACGTAACAACTAGGCACAACGACGTCGCATCTCTGCAGACAGTGTTCTCCTTAGCATTCAAAGTCACCGGACTTCTCAAAATTTTATATGAACATTGTTCCATCTAGGTCCAACCCTACCACGCGCGCGTAGGAACATGCGGGCGTAGACACTACTCATCAGGCAGCACTGAGAAAATGCGCTTCAAGAACGGCCCTGAAGTGACGATTGAGTTCCGAGATATACGCGGCTTCAGTACGGTTACCTTCGTACAACGTAAAACAATGGCAATGCGCAAATTCCTCTTCGATATCTTTGAGCAGAATACGATAAATTACAAAATTTCCTCAAAATTACATACAAAATGTTGTTTACAGCAGTAATTCATCAGTTACAAAGATGTCGATTGTGCAGCAATTCGAACTTATCTCCAACAGACTTCGGACAGATTCTGCACACAAGAAACATGCAGTTTCAATAACAACAACAACAACAACAACAACAACAACAACGACAGCGACGACGACGACAACAACAGCATCAGCAATAATAATAATAATAATAATTACAAAATTCTTTTCATGGGAAACAGCAGTACGTGTACCATTCTTTATAACTACAAAATGGCTGCAAAATTGTATACCTAGAAATATGGTTTGTTTCAGGTACATATTGGTGAATATATTATATAAAGGTGATAAATAATAATTAAAATAATAATAATAATAATAATATGACTGTGCGCGCCAAGAATGCATACGGGGGACTGGAGTCATAGCTGTACAGTCTAACCCGCTTATAACTAAATCGGTTTAAGCAATGCTTCGAATATAACTTCAAATATTATGCCGTGTCAGTTAATTCCTAACAATATCATATTCCTCTGTTATAACGACACTCGTTCATAAGGTGGGGATTAAACGGGAACAATTTACACGTGACCGCTTTACACGGGACCACTTTACACGGGACCACTTTACACGGGACCACTTTACACGGGACCGCTTTACATGGGACCATTTTACACGGGACCACTTTACACGGGACCGCTTTACACGTGACCACTTTACACGGGACCACTTTACACGGGACCGCTTTACACGGGACCACTTTACACGGGACCACTTTACACGGGACCGCTTTACACGTGACCACTTTACACGGGACCACTTT
>Ga0123354_10009964_pt1 | contig 14601 bp, 11 predicted proteins | sample TergutLab28metaG_2_FD_97872 | JGI IMG/M metagenome (GOLD analysis project Ga0123354, IMG submission 97872) | Labiotermes labralis P4 segment gut microbial communities from Petit-Saut dam, French Guiana - Lab288 P4 | ecosystem: Host-associated > Arthropoda: Insects > Digestive system > Gut ... | reverse complement strand
ATCGGAAGGTCGCTGGTTCGATTCCAGATGGTGTCATTGGAATTTTTCATTGACATAAAATCCTTCCGATCGCACTATGGCCCTGGGGTCGACTCAGCCTCTAACAGAAATGAGTACCAGGAGCATTTCCTGGGGGTAAAAGCGGCCGGCGCATACAGCCTTACCACCATCCTGTGCCGTTGTCATGAAATCTGGGAACTTTAACTTCTTGGAACCCTCTGGGCCACTCCAGGCCTGTAACAGGACTGCTTTACCTGCTTTACTTACTGCACACCTTTTACAGTTCTCGGAAATAAGCTGGATGGGACAATGCTGAGCACAATTCTTCTCTGCCTAGAGAAACATTTTACACATGAGTTGGTACTAGAATATCTGGAAAAACTCATAATGCTACCAAGGTTCAACATAGTGAGTTTGTTCCTTGAATCTTCAGAAAAACAAGGTATGTCCTGATGCACTCATTATGAACATGGTCTGTATCTGTGTGACGCTCTTGGCACACTGGGTTATGAGAATGTTCACTGTATTGCGTTTGCTTGAGTAATATTTTGTCTTGTTACTGATGAATGTGTAGGTTGTCTGTTGTGAACAGTTCATGGTCATCAGCATCCCAGGCAATGTCCTGTACTAGGGAGTTAATTAGTTATCTTGGATGGTTGAAGATAGTGACACAGTTCTCTTATACTGAAAGTATCAGCTCATTTTAATCGCTGATACTGTCATCCTTAGGCCATGACCATGCCATGGCCATTGTCATCAATGTGATTGTCATGCATGAATATCAGTTCATTGTCTTGAACCATTATTTTTTGGCCAATCCTGAATGTATTCATGTTTGTCAGCATATCTGCTGGGTCAGCCCTGAATATATTCACTGTACAGTGTGTTATATTTTTTTCTTCATAGAAAGTCTGAGTAGTCATGTTCTTTGAATGTATGAATTTTTGCAGCTGTTCAGAGATTGTAAATTGAAGGAAGCAGTACAAAACTGAAAGAACAAGAAGGAAAGTAATTCAGTAAATTTTTCTTGGGCTTACAGCCAAAGAAATGGTTCAAATCAATTAACATTTCAGGAACTAATCCCATCTCTGTAGAGATAATGGAGACAGAGCCAGAGTACTGGCAAGCTGTTGCTGCTGCTGCCACCACTGTGGTGATGGTGGCATTGGTGGTGGTGGTGGTATGGCAGTGGTGGTAATGGTGGTGTTGGTAGTGATGTCATATGAAACCACTGTTTCCAGTCATCTCACACCACAAAAAATTTGTTATTAAATCCCAGGATGTGCAAAGTAAAGAACTTCCTTTTCAGTTAAAATTGTGTGTATCTTATTGCCATGTGTGTTTGTAGGAATGTAGTTTACTCCTCACTTAATATTCATTAAAAGTACAGTAAAAGTAATGTAGTTGTGGTTTTGGTTGTACTGGTGGTGGTGGTGGTGGTGGTGGCAGCGGCAGCAGCGGGGGTGGCGGCGGCTAAAACCATGTAATTCATACCATGCTTGTGCTTACAATCAATATACGAGGCTTATTCAGAAAATAAGTACTGTTTCGCTGTAAAAAAAATCGAGTAAATTTTCGTATAAAATTTTATTGTTATTGGATTCTACATTCTTCAAACTGTTTGTCCACATATTTGCCGCCATTATTGAGGCACTTATCATAGCATTAAAAAAATGAATTGCAGACCGTATTTCACAGTCGGCAGCCCCTTTAATTGTCTTAAACATGTTTAATGCACAGGAACAAACATAAGCATAACACGAATCTCACGAAATGGCGTCTGTGGCTTCTCAATTGATAACGTAAGTCACTTCACATGTGCAAAGTGACAGTCTCGAGGATGCGCGAGAGATATGCGCAGACGATACTTACTTTCCGAATAACCTACGTATTATCCAACAAATGCACTTCGTGATAGAATATGCATGACATACATAACCACCTACATATTTTGGCACCGAGGTGCCATCTTCAGGGTGTTATTACAACAAAGGTGTAGAACCAACCTGCCAAATATCTTTTGTTCATTCTTATAAGCATAATTAAAACGTTAGATTGTTAAAATATATAAAATAGTTGAAATATATCAAATTGATAACGATAGCTTGCAGTATACTGATGTGTTCTAATACATTAATCATAAGTTGCCGTGGTTGTTATTTCTTAGTTACTGTGTTCAGGTATTATATGTTAGTACATTAATCATAAGCTTCCTCAGTTGTCAGTTGTTAGTTGCTTTCATATATAGGGGTGGTGTGTACAAACACCGGCTTTGATTCCTTATGATCTAAAATAATCTCATCCTGTTATTATAATAGTATTATTTTAGTTTACAGATTTTGAAAATATTTTTGGAAAATTTATCATGTTATAAGATATGTGTGTATGGAGGTACATACGAGATATGCCATGCAATGTGTATTTTACAAGGCAGTGTAGTATACTGAATGTGTGTTCTGCACTGTTGCTGTGGTGAACATATTATAACAATGTGCCTACACATTAAGCACTTCAGTCATAGATGAGAGTAAATAAGGGATTTATTTCGACAGTATTCTATTCTTCTGTCGAGGATCCTTGTAGTTGGTATTGCTGTATATAAAAATTTTCTAGACAATTCATATACCAATCTTTATTTCATGTTTTTATAATTTCAATGGTTGTTTGTTTAGGGCCATATTCATGTTTATTGTTTAAAATGTGGATTACTCTGGTAAACATAATTTTTGTCACATAAAAACTAATTTATACATCTTATATATTTTTCCACACTGAATTCAAATATGTTTCTAGAATTGTTATATCACCCACAGTTTTGTGTGACAGGATTATTTAAAATTCATTTTGAGCACATTTGTTATTTTTGCAATGCTACCAGTATGTTTTAAATATGGCTGAGCAGTTATTCTATTTTAAAGGTAGTGTGGGCATGGAAGCTTAATCACAACAAAGACAGTAGGCATGTGAGCCCAATCACAGACAGTCAGACTGCACAAGCTCAGACATGCACTGACATGTTGGGACATAAAATTAACAGTAAGCTGTGCTTGAGGAACGCTGCACTGCTAGTGGTGTGCTGGACTACATTGTGATAAGTTGCAAATGTTGTGTGTTCATTTTAGTAATGTACTTTATGTCAAAGGATTGTGTCTTTTTATTTTTATCATGCCAAGGAAGTGTTTAAATCAACCTGTCACCTTCTGTTATGTGTGTGGTGGACTGACCTTCAAATCTCAGAGGCGAAATTTTACCCCTCTCATTAAGAAATGAGCTTTATTTAGGGTGTAAATTGGGTGACAAAGATAAAAGGTAGGCCCCTCATTTTTGTTGTGTAACGTGTGTGAGGCTCCTCACAGAATGGACAAGTGGTTCATACCGAATGCCATTCACCGTTCTCATGGTTTGGAGGGAACCAACAGACCTCTCCTCCGATTGTTACTTTTGTTTCACCAACATAACAGGGATCGCCTCCAAATCGAAACATACAGTGAAATATCCAGATCTGCCATCTGCAATGAGGCCTGTAACACACATCAAAGAATTGCCTGTACCAGGCTTCCAGAAAATCTGACTTTTAGCAGTGACAGCTCTGATTCTGATGATGATCGTGGATAGCAAGAAGGGGATAATGCTGATGGCTATCCAACATTCGCAGCAAGTTGTTCCTCATTTGAACCACATATATTCACACAAGGATATCTTAATGGCCTTGTCCAGGATTTGAATTTGTTGAAAAAACAAGCTGAAATCTTAAGGTTCAGAGTAAAAGGATGGTATTTCCTCCATTATGGTATTGAAATATGTTTCTTTCACACTCCCCCAAAATGAATTCAAAGAATTTTTTTTCTCAAAAAAATGATATGGTGTTTTGTAATGATGTGTGCTTCATAATAGAGCTCTTGGACACCAACACAATCCAACTGAGTGGCATTTGTTTATTGACTCTTTGAATGTTAGCTTAAAAGCTGTGCTTGTACATAAAGGGAATAAATTACCATCTGTACCCTTAGTCCATGCCACAAACATAAAAGAGTCCAATGAAAATATGAAACTACTTCTGGAAAAGATGCAAAATATAATTGGACCATTCGTGGGGATTTACTGGCTTGCTTAGCATGCAGCTTGGCTACACAAAGTTTTGTTACTTTCTGTGTGAATGGGATAGTAGGGACAGAAAAATGTAGTAAATACTCCATTAATCAACACTGAGAAAGTTTATTTACCTCCGTTGCGCTTCAGACTTGAAATCATAAATAAGTTCGTCAAGACAGTGTGGTTCAAAATAGCGCTGGATTGAGGTATTTTAAAAATAAGTTTCACAGGATAAGATGCTAAAATCACAGGAAGGGTAATTGTTGTATCTCATGTGAGATAGTTAATACAGGATTTAAAAATTGAAGACCAGCTAAGTAAATGGAAAAGCAGCATGGAAATCATTCAAAAATGTCACTACCAATTTTCTGTGAAATCATAAAGCAGACAACTATGGTGATATGGTGGATGATCTTAAACAATCCTACGAAGATATGGGGGTGTAATATGTCTTTAAAGGTGCATTTCTTAGACTCTCACTTAGACTTCTTACCAGAAAATCTTGGGGCAGTGAGAAGCATGGAGAGTGATTTCACCAGGACATTTCCACCATGGAAAAGCAATACCAAGGCAAGTGGAGTCCCAGTATGCTGGCAAATTATTGCTGGACACTTAGAAGATACATTCCACAGGCAAAATGTAGCAGTAAGTCGTCCACTTTTACTTTTTAGGTAATGCATATGCTCCCTGTGATATACTGCAAATACAGATTTTTTTCAAATTTCAACCACATGTCACTTAAAAACCTGGCCTGAAAGCAGCGCACAAAATGTTATTGGGTTAACCTACTTTAGTTTGTGTGACCAACAGAAAAGTTGTTTTTTATCTAGTGTTATTTGTCTTATGTGTCTTTTATGTTTTGAAAACTTTATTTTAAAATTTGTGTCAGTCTGACCAACATAAATTTTGTTGCATATGTTACAATATGGACTGTAAAGGCCACTGTTCTTGTAATTATTTACCTTTTCTTTTGGGGTCCTTAGTTGATTGTATAGTTTGTTAGGTGAGCAGAATGTGAAGCATAAATTGGTGTGTTTAAATATAAAATAACACCATTGTCATTACGGGACGAGATCGTTTTAGATTATATGGAATCAAAGCTGCTGTTTGTGTACACCACCCTATGAAAGAACTGACAACTGAGGTGGCTTATGATTAATATATAATATAAAATACTGGAACACTGTAACTAAGAATTCACAACCAAGGCAGCTTATGATTAATGTATTAGAACACATCGGAATACTGTAAACTGTCATTACTATCAGTGTTATATGTCTTAAAAATTTTTATGTATTTTAACAATCAGACATTTTGATCATGCATATAAGAATGAACAAAACATACATTGGCATATTGGCTTCTACACCTTTGTTGTAATAATCCATGAAGATGTAATCTTGGTGCGAAAACATGTAGAAGTTTATGTATGTGGTGTGTATTGATCATGAAGTACATTTATTGGATAATATATTGATTTTATGTTTTGTTGACTGTGCATCTCAATTTAATCATGTAAAGAAAAACCAACTTGATGCACAACTTTTTCTTAGTATATGTCCTCAGGACAACAGACAGTCATCTAAAAAGAATGACAAGTATCAATTGTTGTATACATACGGTTGTACTTCCTGATGATGGGCCTAGATACGCCTGAAACGTGTAGAGGTTGACGAAATATACTAAGAATAAGTTGTGCATCAAGAAGGTTTTTCTTTGTATGAGTATATTGATTATTATCTAAGTAATTTACTGTTGGTATGTTTATATTATTTCATATGTTCCAGCTGTACACCAGTTACTTGAGAGGCTAGAAAGTCTTGGCCATCAACCAACTGTTGCCTTGCAGAAAGCATTCCTCTGCTGACGTAGAGTTATACATGAAAACATCAGTCTGAGGCTATTTAGAAAGAATTTCCTGGTGTTGTAACAATTATCTGTCCGCCAAAAAGTGATCTCCTGTGAACACATGTTTAAAAGTAAATGATTGTCCAATCAGGACTCTTCAGAATGTATACATATTCACATAGAAAGTCGTAAGTGAGCTTTGTTTTTATGGCATACTATAAAGCGTTTCCTTTATTGATAGGCATGTGCAAAGAATGATTGATATGATAACCAACTAAAACTGAGTCAACAAGTAATCATTCTTATGATACTGTGTAGATACCAGCCATATAAAACGAGGTCCATTTATAGGCTTTGTATGAGGCCCTTTTGTAAAGATTTTGCTCAGAAGACATAAAATCTCGCAAAATTTTAATTTTAAAATCTGTCATAGTTTTAATATTTGCATATTTTCCTGATTTATTGCTATTGATGCTTTACTAATTATATTTGCATGTTACAGAGTTTAACTGTATGGAAATTTATGATAAAAGGAACTGTGTGTGCTGGTCATTTTGTGGATTACAACACCAAATGTTACAGGAATCCTCTAAGTTGTGCTCATTGCAGTTTTACATGTTACATTTTTTTTTTAGATCTGCATATGTAGTTATTTAAATAGTTGTTATAATAATATAAGGATGCTCTGTTGGTGGAAGCTTACAAGTGAGAAAACTGATGTGGTAATCATTGTCAATCAACATAAAAACAAAATACAAGTGCTTTCATAAATGCAAAACTATAACTTTTATCGTTGCTAAAATCTTCCAGCTGGAGAATAATTCTTTTGCCAGGCAAAATTATGGCTGGTAGTGTTTACATTCTTGAAATATTTAGGTTTTGTATAATCATATTGTCACAGGTAATTGACTTCTTCCGTATATGGCATGATCAGAGGACCAGAGTGGAAGTTGATATCCTCATTCCTTATTCCCAAATCTACTCTTGCAGACAAGTTATTATTTTCTGTAGCTATGGTAAAGATTTTGTATTGTACATTGTTTCTCTAGTGACTGAAAAGAATTGCATGTGATGCAATTAACAGATATGCTGACTAGTATTGTTATTTCCTGGAAAATGTTTAGAAATCTGTATGTAAAAGCTAATGTAAAGTAGAAGTTGTTAACTTCAGTGCTAGTTTTTAATGTAGAGTAACTGCTGTACAATGTGACATGCAGTTGTGGTGAAAGAGTTTTGGTATTTTATCAAATAGCAGTGAAACCTGCTGAGGTTGTCCCCACCTAAGATGTTAGAATGATTTTGTAGCAGAATTTTCCCTATGATGTTGCACTTCTAGTATGTTTCTCACTTAAAGGATTTCCCACCAAAGAAGCACAATTAGTTTATGACGGTGAATTTTTCACTTTTTTGGTATGTTTTTACATCAAAATCTTAAACTAATTTCCACTTCAATACTACTAAACGTGTTGCTGTCGACATCATTACTCTTTATTGCTACATGTTTCAGTCCTCACAGACCAGGCATATGTAAATACATATCTCAAACACAGGTATAATTGCAAGTTGAATATTTTACTTTGCCTGATGGTGGACCTTGAGAAGCACTGAAATATGTAGCACGATTGATGCAAGCAATAAAGACTAGTTATTTTTTATGACAACATGTTTAGTAATGTTGAAATGTCACAACAAAATGGGATAAATTCCATTACAACAGTTACCATTTGTTCAATTTGTACCATCATACAGTGACCAAATAATATTCTCAGTTTGTAAAGCTTAATGCCGAAGGTCATTGCCACTAGTGATCATAGGTATAGGTAAGCAAGTCAAAGTTAATCTGTGGAAACATGTGACAGCAATTGATTTCTCATTCAGACTGTGCTGCTAACAGTTGCTACATGTGCATTTCACATAGCCCACTGCAGCATCCTGGCAATTGTGGAATCTACAACATAATGAATTATGAGTTTAGTGGACTGCATTGTGACTGTAAAGACCCCTATTGTAATTTCAGTAAATTGTAGCATTCTGTGTGCAGAATGTGTTGTACATCCAACATTTACTCCCAATTGCATGTGTGTGTGCAGTTTTCATTTCTAGAACCTTTAATTATTGAAGTTGTGATCAGTGTGGCTCCTCCATCACAACCTACCATAACACTTAAACTGCAGCAGTCAATTCAAGAAGGGTTGGATATTGTAAAAACTGTGGTTGCTTCTTACAGTTTTTCTCGCAAAAGAAAATCACTGTATAACTTTGTATTAATGCCTCAACTTCAACTTAAAAATACAAGACACAGTACTCAGACTGCAAGTGAACTGCTGATCCAAAAAAAGGTGAAAACAGCAAAATGTATTAATGTAAAATTGGTGCACATGGAATAGTTCCAGGAAGAATGAGCTGTTCATCTATCAGTTCTGCTTGTAAAAAAGAATCTTGTATTCAAGAATGTGTCAGTATCCCTGAAAAAGGTAAGACTTGAAATGTGGTGTGATGGTGAAAATGAATCAATGCAGAATTTGTATAGAATATTCTAGTAAAGGGAATGTCAATTTCATTACTGAATTCCAAATTATGTTTTCCCACCTTACAAATGTAATTTGTTTAGTTTTTCAAAATGTGTCTGAAGAGGGTTTGACTGTACTGGTGGGCAAGAAAGTCGCTGTACACCAAATAGTGTGCAATCATAATCAATCTTAATTATTTTGAATCACATACTCCTGGGTTACATGTCCAGTGGATCCATATGTGCACCTTGATGCTAGCCACACGTGCGGATACACCTCTATGTCCTCTGTGATGTGTCGGGAGCATTTGTGGAGTAATGGTGTGAAAGATGTCAGCCATACCGATAACACAACTAAATTTCCTGGCTGTGGGTTCTACCAATGCACTACCTTCAGCTGTTGCCAAACTGCCATTGTAGTGTATTGTAGTGTGTGCTGTACTGTGTGAACTTAAATTGATTGTGGGTGCATATTGTGTGGCTGTACAGTGACTCCCCCCCACCCCCAACCCCACCTTGAATGTTAATTTATCTTAACCACATGATATGCAGGACATTAGAATGAGTACAGTGTACAATGAGAACACTGTAGTGACGAAACTTATCAGTGTCTTCAGTTTCTTAATGTTACATTTATGGGAGGACTATGCATAAAATGAGGGCTTTTTCAAGCACTTCTATAACTTTCCTGTATTTTGCACTGGTTGTACTTGCAATTTTGCTGTCTGAGCTGTTTATAGCAGATGGTGGGTAAGGGTTCCATTAACCTACCGTCATGACCTCTCATTTGAGTAGAAGAAAATCTCTGTTCCAGAATCGGAATACTTTATGTCTGTATTAAGAATTTAATCATGAGGCAAAAGCACTTAGCAAGGTCCACAGAGTTGTTCTAAAAAGCAGTTTACAAATGTTACCTTAATTTTCAAAATGTAACATAGTCACAACAGGGTATGAGGTTTTTAGGACCACATATAGCATGAATTAAGCTTCAGTGTTTATACCCCTTCAGACTGCACCCAGTGAAAAATATCCATTGCCTGATGTCATCTGAAATTTTCAATCTAGTTACTTGTGTTGCGTTGCTAGTGAATGGGAGTTCAATATTTTTCCATGAGTATGTGAGTTAAAATTCTTTTTTCAGAGTGTGCCAGTTGTTAAGGAGTGTTCAACTCTAAATATTACATTAAAAAGTCTAAAACTTGAAGCAGTGTAACTTTGTTAAGTTTTGGGCCTGTTATAGATTGAAATGTAATCAGTGGTGGAAAAGCAGTGACACAAATTTTAATGGGCAACTCGGAGCAAGAATACAGTGTATGGAATCAGTGCTTTCCAAGTGGTTTTGCCAAAAAAGAGCAGCTACCATACCAGGTGATGGAACAGTTGTCAAGGTAAAAACCAAACACTTCACTGTGTATTACACAAATGTACGTCAGCACAATCTATTTATTCTATAGTATGGCTACATGTTTCGACTAGATGACTAACATCTAGTCGAAACATGTAGCCATACTATAGAATAAATAGATTGTGCTGACGTACATTTGTGTAATACTTATTGATTTTCAAGCACATCGTGATGCCTTCATTCAGAATACTTCACTGTGTACTTAAATATTTAGAAATGCTGCTGTTTTTAAGAGAGGATTAACAATTTGAAAGCAAGAAGATGCAGTTATGGACAAAAGGTCAGATTCTGTGCTGCATTGAATACCAGTGTGTAATGTAACCTGTGTGTGTGCATGCATGTGTAATAATTGATAAATCATTGTTATGCTTAATAAGAATGAATGATTATTTTTCAGTCTGTGCTTTATTCTTTTGAATTGTATTCATTTATTTATTGTCTTTCCAGCTGAATCAGGTTTTAAATGAACTGTCCTATCACTTTTTTATACCAGTTAAGCAGTAATCAGCTGTAATTAGAATTAGGAGATGGGCTTGAAGATCTGTCTCTGGCTGTTGTTAGTGCCTGCTAGAAAAAGCATTGCTATGAATTTTATAAATTGCGATACAGTGTTTAGTTTAGACTGTACTTTGTCAGTTTTAATTTCTTATGGTAGTGTTATGTAATGACCTGTAAGATTTCCAAATGTATCTGGTTCAGTCTCAGAGAAAACAAAATCTCTCCCAGAATGTGTTGTGCCATCAATTTGTACTTCCTCATTATCATCATCTGTGTGGCATCTGTTAAGACCATGGTGTTTAAAATGTGCACTGTTTTATCAAACACTTATTCCTATCATTCCATGCATATGGAAAAATAGACCTTGAAATCAAATGAAATATAAAATTAAACCTATGGAGCATAGTCTGTCTTGACAAGTGAATATTTGCTGAGCTATTCAAGAAAGACCCTGCAGTTAAATGGAATCCACTATGAGAATTTGAAATATCATGGGCCATATGCCTGGAGCACACAGACCCATGTGTCTGTAACAAACAGATCATAGTCAAAGACGAATTTCATTGAAATGCAGTGGCATTGTTTAGTTATCCATAGTCACTTTTTGTCAGCAGTAGAACCATCATTCTGTTTTATTTAGATCTTAGTGTTCCTCATTTAGAAGATTTAGAAGGACAGTGGCCAGGCCCTTCAGTTTTTTAAGTGACTGGCAGCCTATATAACAATTTTTGAAGGATACCAGACATTTCCATAACTAGTGGTGGTCTCTGGGACTTCCTTATGGTAGGGCTGGAGCTGTGATGATTATTTGATTAGTGAGAAGCCCTAATAGAGCGTTTCTTCAGCACAGCCACTCAACCACTTGTGTTGAGCATATACGAGTAGAGCAAGGTTAGATTTTCTCACATAAATTTGTATTCTGTTATAGGGTGACAGAAATATTTACAACAGTGTTGCACAGCATAAATTCTTAATGTCAGTCTCCTTGGCATGAGTTAATTGCAAAAAAATGTTTGCCATGTATATGCTTCACACTGTTCTTCATGTTTATTTTAGAATTGCAATTATGAAAACTAAAGAATTCACAAGTATGGCTTTGAAATCAGCTAGGTTAAAATGGTATCAAAATTCCACAGTTTGAAATGTTTGAAGAAGTAAGCAGATGTATGAAGTCCTTTAGTACACTGTCTTCAGGCAACAGTGCCTGCAGCTGAGCCCATGACATGCTGGCTGCTGTGTTCCCACCACTCAGCCTAGCTGCAATGACCCCAGCCTGTGAGGTCTGGGTAGGGTACAGCTTGCTGGCTCTTCACTGTGCTTGGAGTATTTATTTACAATGATTTCATGCATATTTTTTAAAGAATGTATGTATCTCCTATAGAAAACTTTTTAAGATATTTAATATTTCTCAAAATTTCTGGGAAGGCTCTCACTCTTATGGACGAGCCACCCGTTTCTTACATACTAGTTCTAATTTTTGGACCTGCTGTGTGAGTATTGTTCTGTGTTGCAGTGATAGTAAATTGTTTAGAACCTGTAAACATAGCAGTCTGGGCATAGTTGGGATATCTTTTATTCTGCAAGTGAGGTATAAATAAAAGATCATCTGACCTCACGGATTTGAATCTGGGCCGTGTATCTCTGCATGTAAAGAAGTTGTGTATTCTAGTCCTGATTTAAAATGTGCTTTTTCATCCACCGTTGCAGGGATAGGACCCAGCCAGTTCTTTCCCACACCATACTTCCCATTCATTCTTTTGGTTCGGTGTACAGTAAGAAAGCATACTTATCTGCAATGGCTACAGCCATTCGAAGGTGGACTACAGTGTCGCAGAATCACGCCACTGATGGTGCTGTAGTCGACGTACGTTGCGATGGAGGTAGTCTGTGGAAGAGGATGTTCACCTCTGGCAGCCTTTGTTCTGCCACCTAGCGAATGCTATTGATACTGTACGTGTTGTGACCAGCCATCGTGCACGGTACTTCGCACGTATTGAAAGAACCGCTACTGTGCAGCTGCGCGCGCAGTCATGGAACAAGCACCAGTTTCGTGTATACCGAATGCGAAAATGTTGAAGACCAAGAAAATTATCGATGAAGCGAAAGAAATCCAGAATCCAGAGTTGGATTTAGCAGATAAAGGGATAGCATCATTCGAAGAAATGCCAGGACTCTGTGAGTGTAGCTGTAATGTCAGTTGAATGTGATGTATGACCAAATTTGGTAACTTGTTTGACTGCCCCAGTCTACTGGATGCGAGCATGTGTGGGGGCGTGGCACCGATGCGTGGTAATACGTCTTTTGACGTAAGCCTGATATAGGTGCGTGTTCCCCCTTCCCACACCCTTTGTCCTGTAACAGTACGTTAATAACATGCCCGTAATGTGAAATGCTGACTGAATTTACAGTATCCCTCTTCGTCCTGTAACAGTAATTTATTAACATACCCGTAATGTAAAATGTAGACCAACTTAATGGTACTTAGGAAAATGCGGTATTTTTGTTAGATTGCCACACGGTGGCGTTATAATTTGGTTTATTATTTCATTTATATGCATCAGATATTCGCAATATATTTGTAACAGCCAGCGATTTTTGTATGATCATGAAGTGCTGTGCTCTTTTTTCGTAGACTTGTGATCAGTTTAATGCTCTCCATCACCTTGTGTTCGGTACAATAAATAGATAGTACTCCGTTTAACGCAGCACTTTTCCATTTCGTTTTAACTTTACATTTTTCGATCGTTATTGATCGTCATCAAGCATGTATTTATTACATAAAATTGTAAAATTGATAGAATCTTGTGTAGCTGCCGAGTTGTGCCAGTCACTAGTTATTTGTGGTTTTTATGATGCCAGTTCCTAAGTAAAGGTTAAAAAATAGTTAAAAGTTAAGTAAATATTTTATAGTTAGAAGTCTGTATGTTGGGTGGTGTAATTAGCTGGCCCCTTGATTATTTTTTACTTTTTAATATTCATGGGTAGCACAGGTCAGTCTTGCTTGTGTGTGTGTGTGTGTGTGTGTGTGTGCTGGTGAGCTTATTCATGAATTTATGGCCAATTTTTGCGTTTAGTGCCCACTTTTTATTATTTTCTTTTGTAATGCCAATTTTGCTCTTTCCAATTTTTATGCTGTGCGCTACACTACCGTTGTTGACTGGACATGTCAAAACCACACGCCTGTAGGCACATGATTTTATTTTACTCATAATTACAGCAGCAAGGTTAGATTTTGAGACTTCATTTTAATTGCACATATATGCTCAAAGTTTACATTTTGTTGATAAAATCATGAAGGTTAGTTTTGAAGTATTCTTTTTATAACATGCTCTTGATCAGATACAAAATGTGAAAAATTTGTCTGTGTATGGTTTAATTGAGTTCTGAGCTGCAGGTTTTTATCATTTCACTGATGTTAATTGAATGTCAGTGTTATTGGATCAATTTTTGCTCCCAGCACAAAAAATCCGTTGTCACAAATCAGGATTTTCACTATTAAGATGTTTTTCAGGCTGTTGCATCATTCACAGTAAACATCTGGATCAGTTAAAGTATCATTTTTACAGCCCTTTTTGTGAAGTTAAACTCGTTGGAAACAAATTTTTAGTGACTCTGATTGAATATTCATAATGAAAGCATGTGAAGATTTGTCTTTCTGCAAAGATTTGTTTGAAAACGTGTTGTTTGGTGCCGTCAATACAAGATCCGTGTTGCACATTGCAAGTCTGTGTGCTATTCAGACAGTTCCAGGGGAGCATTACACAAAAATTTCAGATCCAATAAAAATTCTCTGCATATAATTTTTTGCTGTAATACCACTTATATATGTGTGTTTTTTTTTTTTGAAGAGTCATGTTTCTCACCAAAGTGTCATAATTCTCCAACACAGCTGAAACTGACTGGAAACTGGATACCACCCATTACTTGACGAAAATGGATGTTTGTCCTTCAGTAGTTTTGAGTAGTGTTCTGTCAGCCCATAAGACTGAAGAGAGTCAAGTAAAGAATATTCCTTTTCTAGTAACACTTTGCAGTTGTATCTAGTTCAGAAATAAATTTACTGGCAAGTTCTCTCGACCTTCTAAGGCAAATTTGACTGTACACAGCTTGGTTAGTTGAATCATTTATCAGCATCATCATCATCATGTTCCTGAAGGGTTAGGTGTGTTTCCTGTTCCTTGATCCTCAAGATGAAGTTGGTCCCTCCATCTCTTCCTCGGTCGTCCTATGTTCCTTCGTCCTTTTGGTT
>Ga0123354_10009963_pt1 | contig 14601 bp, 5 predicted proteins | sample TergutLab28metaG_2_FD_97872 | JGI IMG/M metagenome (GOLD analysis project Ga0123354, IMG submission 97872) | Labiotermes labralis P4 segment gut microbial communities from Petit-Saut dam, French Guiana - Lab288 P4 | ecosystem: Host-associated > Arthropoda: Insects > Digestive system > Gut ... | reverse complement strand
GCCAGCAAAAGGGCTTCCACGCACGGGTAAATTTATACAATCTAAATACCAAATAAATGGAACCAACACTTACAACTAGTAATAACAAAACAGAATAAGTACTATGATGAGTAACATAATGGTCTTATTCCCAATATACAACAACAAGTAGCACGGTCTTATATAAAACAAACGTCAGATGAAAGAACTCGAAACATTTATTTATTGCTTATCGCAAATTTTATGACCCAAAGTCATAAGCTGTTTTCCAAATTAAAGGCTTTGAGATCCGCAACTATGAAGATTAAAGTCTTCAGGAGTGTGATGTCACATAATTAGGCATATGGAACTAAAATATTAGCCACTAAAAGCTGCCACCGTCATTACATTACATAAGAAAGCTAAGAGTGGGAAAAAGATTGTACAGATGAACGGAAAGAAGAGAAACAGCCAGGGTTTTAAGAAAATCAGTAGCACCCTCTGACATTTTTAAGGATTGTATGTTAACTTTATGTTACTTGTACCATTCATTGTGATGTAATCATATAATGTTAGCCAACAAAATGCAGCTGTTAAATTCAATTATAGTTTTCACAGTATCTTCAACATGTACATGTTCCGAACCCGACATGCATTGTACCGTATCTGTACTTGCTACTACTCTCTTCCTGAAGATAAGCCCTCGGTTTCGAAAGACGCACATTTAGAAGATATCATGAGAAATTAAATTAAATTCAACAGAGGTGCATTTTATTGGTCTACATCGCATGATTATTTGTTAATGGCCCATTCTCCCTTTTTTATATATGTGTATTTACGGACCTTCTCCAAACTGGACTCACTCTTTCACCCTGAAGACAGAGGCAGCAATTTCATCCGAAACCTGAGGACATAACCGTCAAAACACAAGATGCAACCTCACATTATAATGTAAGCGTTGCATTTCCTTTGAGAAGAAGGAAAGGGGTCTGTATAACAGAGTTTTGAAAGACATAAGAAATCTGAAACAACATGCCTTTGGTCATGTAGTTACCAGGGATTCCTCTACTACTATATCTTCCCAACTCACGTTGTCAAGTCCTCTTATTCGTCCTCCTCATCCTCCTTACAGGGATGTTTGTGCGTTCATCCATGTCATCATTTCTCTCCTCCCTTATTCTGCGCCCAGCACAATCGATCTCACGACACATCTTGTCCTGTTTCTGGCTACTACCAACACTGACAACGGTCTTGCTACCCGACGTCAGACTTCAGACTTCTAGCTTTCAATTTTTTCACGTCCTCTTTGCTGTGTGTAGCCCATTCGTAGATTGCGGCGACAGCGGGATTGAAACACGAAAAGAAAAATGAAATAGAATGAGGAGAAAAAAGAAAGTAAATTGCCTGAAATGTTTCGACCGTACTCTAAATTACCAATCCTTACTTTTCCCCAAAAGTAGGAAAAAAAAAAAGAAAGAGCCACTCCGTTAATGAAAGGGACGCCAAGTTGACTGAGATATTATCTTCAGCATCTCGCTCTATTCGTTCTGAATTCAACTCGTTATTTCTCACTGACAGATTTTGTGTATCCCAGGATTATTTAAATGCAAGCCGAAAGGCTTCTGCCTTTTACAAAATGCTATTACAGCTAGAAAATATATCCTTTTTGTTAATTAAGCATTGGAGGTAAAGTCTACCCATTTGTAGAATTGATACCTGATTAAGGTAAATGGTAATCATTATAACCCGGTCGCTTTATTCCTGAGGAACAACGGAGCACACTTGATGGAAGGCTGAGTGGGCGTCACAGCCGGCCACTATCCAAAAACGATTAAAAATTGATTCCGTCAGGAACGGAATTTCAAATTCTCTGGACATCCAGGCAGCAATCCGGTGACTCTGCTGACTAGCCTATCCCAGAACGTACTTGATAAAAATTAAAGAATATAATTACGTACATACATAAATAAGCAAGAAATGTTGTTTCCTTTTCATAATAGTCAATTTGTCATAAATAACCTGAAAGTTTTTCCTCATAGTCATGTTTAATCATCACAATACAGCTCGAGAAAATCATTTGCCTGCAACCTCACAGCAGCCACAAAATGCAACCTTGGATATAGCTTCCACGGGGCATCTGAAAACATTCTACTGCCAAGGAACTGAAAAATAGCTCCGTTCAAATGCAGGGTGAGTCATCACCGTCTACCATATTGGCGAACCATTCGAAAATGTATACAAGCGATCTGTAACAGGCGAGATAGCGGCTAATGGCTTCCGGGCGACAGAACTTTTTCCTTGCGACAAGAACATCTTCAAACCACAAGATTTTCCTCCAGTCTCTGAGATCACAGATTCTGCTCCTGTGAACCATTCTGCTTTGGTGAAGACCAGCGATCAGCCATCATTCAGTTCTGCTAATTTTTCGCCGTTCACTTCTCCTGAGGCTGTACGATCATCAGATATCAGCCCTGTGCCAAGCCTGAACCAAATCCTCGTGGTGGAACAGCAAAGAAAATAACGAGTTCACCTTACAAAAAATTGTCGAGGCAACTCAGAAAGAGAAAATCAAGCAGGCAACTAAATCCAAAACCCATCGCCTTTCGTCGAAAGCTCGTATCGGTCCTTCAAATAGAAGGAAGACAAGGGTCTGCCGTGATCCATCTACGTCTGACACTCTGTCACATTCGGACACTGACCTAGCTGTTCCTTTCGCCGACGATTCGTCTGTAGAAGATGAGGAACAAGACGCTGATTGTCGCTACTGAACTGGTCGTTTCCTGAAGACCAAAATGGAGAAGACTAGACATGATGTGCAAATGTATCAGACGGGCGTACACACTTTCTGCTGGTATGGAGGACGATTTTGTTTGTAGGCCTTGTCAGGGATAAACACTGTTTTGTTCTCAGTTTATATCTTTTGTATTTGTAGTTTTTGTATTTTGTAAATATTCTTTATGTTTTCTATGTAAATTATTCCTCTCTCCAAATTAGGAAAACATAAGCGCCTAATTAGGGGATAAGAAGCTTTTCAGGAAAAGAATTTTATATGCGTTTTTATTTTCCTAATATATGGTGTTTATGTAACTACTGTATCATCATTAAACATATAAAGTTATGCTTGTAGTTTGAACATTTTACGACTTTTTCCTAAGTTTAAGAGCATTTAAAAAAAAACCTTCCCATAATAGGCGACTTCCCACTACCACTTCAACAAGAACTGAATAGGCCTATTTTTTAAATAATATTTCAGTACACGAAAATTAAAATGCAACAGTAAGTAAAGACAGTTTGCCCTGGTGTTAGGAGCTGTCTCGGCGAATTCGGTGATTTTAGAAGCTCTAACGGACCTTAAGGTAATATGAATATCTTTCTCGCAGATTATAGTAATTTTAAGGGCTGTCCTGGATAAAGCGTTGATATTTTGTTGGAATTATAAAGTTAATGTAAAATATTTACATTATGATATCTGAGCAGAGACAAAAGACGTTTTCCATTGCCGAGAAAGGAAAGAGGGAAATGAGTACGTACTCTACAAGAACATATAAAACTTCTTTCTGTGTTCCAAATTGAAAGTGCAGATAAAACACATATGTATTTAAACTTTATGTAGTCTATGATGTTGAATATTCGGCATTAAAATATACATGACTTAATACATAATACATACATTATGTCTTTCCAACGTGAATTCGAGACATCGTAACTTTGAGCAAAAATGGCATTAAACTTTCAACAAGGTAAATAAGCAAGAGTACTGCGCAAAGTGGCTGTATTTTTTTGAGCTCAAAGTTCCGTGCATCGTAATTCAATGTTAATAAAAATCCAACCAGACGCAACAGTATGCAGATATTTATTTACTGCAAAGCCACTCTACATGTTTCGGGTGTCACAGCACCCATCAGGCCTGATCAGGCTACGTTGGAGGGAAGTATCTGTACCAGTATTATGACCTGTACCGAAGGCTGCGGTTACAGTTTTTAGTACTCCTGATGATGGGTGCTGTGACACCAGAAACATGTAGAGTGGCTTTGCAGTAAACAAATATCTGCATACTGTTGGGTCTGGTTGGATTTTTATTAACATTGGTTCTATATATTGGATATAAATGAACGTATCTAACACGTCTCAGAAAATGGTTGGTGGCCAACATAACCTCGGTACAAAGATGCAGCATATGTTACCAGTTCTCAGAAAGTCATCTTTGGCATATTTATTTCGAAAACAGAAACATTCTCAAACCGGACAATAAATTATACATGTCCGTCGGACAAATTTTTGTCTTTACATTATAATGTATGCTAAAGGTTTCTGTTATATTTCTATAGTCTTCAGCCATGACCGAAACATGTAGCATACATTATTAAATAAATATAAGAATTTGTTTTGTATGACGAAAATTTGTAATTCATTAATCAGTCAATTATAATACAATGGGATGAATTCTATGAAAATAATTCTCAAACTTATGGGGTTGCAGCGAAGTTAAGGGTGCAAAATTAAAACTGTAGTTAACTGTCTCAGATGAGGATCAGTGGCTTTTTAAAACTCTAAATTGAACATTTGTCTTCCTGAAGGTAGAAATATTTGTGTTAGGATAATATGACAATTCCAAGGAACACTTTGCTGTATGAATTTAATGTAGCGGAGTGTGAATATACTTAATTATATTCAAGTGTACTTTGCAGAACAAAATAAACTAAATTAGGAAAAGAAATAAAGCAGAAGGAAAGACTGTGAAGATAATATTAAGTCTCTGTACTTCTACTTAAAACTTCCATGTTAATGTCTTATTCAAAGGAATGTTTTCCTTAAATGTAGTTCCATGAAAACACGTAATTTGTACTGTTAATTAAAAAGTCACGAAATATCAGCTTAAATTGTGAGACAAAGACCCAGAGGATCTTTCACAGATCTGAAATATGAAATAAATCCAACATAGAACAGTCAGTGTTTCTATCGCGGATTCCTAATGCTGGTGTGGAAATAATCTGAAAACATAACTTGTAGCACACATTAACCAAAGTGATAAATTAAACTTATTTATTGTAAACTTACAATACATGTTCAGTCAACACATCAAACATTAGAAAATTAATGTGTTACAGCAATATGTTTCGACTCCAGAGAGTCATCATCGGGCTGAATATTTAAGAACCATTAAATACATATCCTTTATAGTGCTGTACATGTAACTATTGCATTAGGGATATGTATTTATTGGTTCTTAAATATTCAGCCCGATGATGACTCTCTGGAGTCGAAACATGTTGCTGTAACACATTAATTTTCTAATATTTGTTGTGTTGACTGAACACATATTGTACGTTTACAATAAATAAGTTTAATTCTTTACAACACAACGGGATGATTTCCTTTAGATTAAAGCGATAAAGATTAGGCATTTTAAATAGTAATAATTTTGGAAAGAGTGTACTCCACAATGTATAGAACAAAACTCTCAAGAACAAATTTCTCATGTTCAAATTTATTTAAATGTGGGAATAATTACAGAAAATTAAAGAAAGCTCTACGTATCAAAATTTTAACAAAACACAAGGAAATATTAGCGGCTGTGTGGAAGAAGTCTTTATGGGACTGTACGTAAACTACGCTACGTTATACAAACATGTTTAAAAACAATAATTTTTGTATAACAGTTACTTAAACTCTGAAATGTGAAATTTTAAATAAATCTGCCCTACGATTTATGAGGCGATACTTGACCACAAACCAACTAGTCATTAATACTTCCCTCCATTTAAAGCTTGGGCTCTGTTCTATAAAAGGTGTTTAAAATGGACGAATTTTGGAGAAGCTATGGAAAATTTTATGCGGAGTTTCATTAAAATCTGTCCAATAGTTACGAGTTTCTGACAGTTTCACCCACAGTTTATGACAGTTTCACCCACAGTTTCTGACAATTTTTGACAGTTTCACCCACACTTTCTGACAGTTTCACCCACAGTTTCTGATAGTTTCACGCACAGTTTCTGACAGTTTCACCCACAGTTTCTGACATTTCCACCCACAGTTTCTGACAGTTTCACTCACAGTTTCTGATAGTTTCACCCACAGTTTCTGATAGTTTCACCCATAGTTTCTGACAGATTCACCACCGTTTCTGACAGTTTCACCCACAGTTTCTGACAGGTTCTGACTCCTCACCCCACAGTACATTTAGAGTCAAATTTACTTCAGATCCGAAATGGACTTTTTAATGTAGGGAGATCGTAAACCTTAACACTATTTCGTAAATTTCGTGCGAGATATTTTTCTATAACATTTTCAGACCACTGGGATATTCAGCCATACTGGCCCATTACTAATTCTGCTTGCTTATGATTAAAACGTGACTTATAAATGCCATACGCTCCTTAAGAGTCTTTGTTAAACTCTATATAAAAGATATGGCCAAATTTTAGTCTGTCATTTCTGATATTCATGCATTCTGGTCGACAAAACAGTCTGGGCTACCTTCACTTCATACAAGAACAGAAGTGGACTTTTTTGCGTTCATAAGTAGGCTTAACCTTCCAAACTTAGCCGTTACTTATTCACTATCACGTTTCACATTCAACAATTTAACATTCTGTCCAGGAGTGTATTAATGTGTTTTGCACGTATCTCAGAAGACAGAGCAAATTTTCTCAATATATCATCCCATCTGTTTTCATAACCGAGGCGGAAATGGTTTAGTGCGCAGTACGACATGAATATTTAAATGCAGATCATGTTTTTCTCATTCGTGAGGGGGTCAATAAACTCCACAGGGCTGAGAATGTTGTGTACTACATCCAGAAGTACATCCGGATTAGTCACATTTTAAGTTTTAGATAAATATAATTTTAAAAGCATAAATGTTATATTTGATTCAACATTTAAATTATAGTACAGTGAAACCTGTCTTAATGAGTCTTGGGCATGATGAAACCTTGTCTTTAGCAGAAAAATTTCACAATCCAAAGCATGTAGAGTCCCGATGACAAAAATTTCATGTACAAGCCTTAAAAGGAACGTGACTGCAACGGAATAAATTTGTTCCCTTGCTGTTTAGTTACGGGCAAGTTTTACTGTATGTACGTTACACTCTGTATCTTTTAGCAGTACAACACCATACGGTAAGGCTATAGTAACAAATCACGATTTGGATATCTTTGAAAACTCCTTAATTCTTTAAAAAGTTTGGTAAAAACAGAAAACCTTTTCTTATTTCTTAATCTTTCTCTTTCCTGAAAATGACTTGCTTTAGATTCTTCTGCCCCCACCCCCAATTTGGCCTTTCCAAAAAGACAAAATTACAACCCTCATTGTTTCATTCTTCCTTATCTAAAGGACAACGCATTTTCTTCATTCCATTTCTATCATTTTATATCTTTCTCTTCCGCTAGGATATTATTTATTCTTAATAAACTTTCAACAAAAGATATAATCGATTCTTCCTTTTTTTAATATCTAGCTTTGGCAGTATCTGCAGCTATCCCAGAGCGTGACATTTAATATCTGCTTCCTGGAAGAATTCTGCCTCCAGGGGTTGTTCTGCTGGGTTGAGGGAAGAAATGAACTACATGTAGGGTGGGTTAGTTTCAGCATCTGCACTTGATATTGCAGAGCAGTCAAAAGAGAGGTCTAGGATTCAGTCCCCTGAGGGCCTAGCAACTGATCTTGTTGCCAGATAAGGAGGGGGTTCCAAAGACTTCAAATGGAGTTTACAAGATACTACAGAATTGTTGTGAAGAATTCGGATCTACCACAATCTCTCGGCACATAATTCATAAGCTTGCATTCCTCCTCTTACTTGCCAAAACTTCAAAATTGTACAACATTCTTGGTGAATTTTTATTCCTCAACCCACAGAGATATTACAATTCACCAATAGCCGTGAGGTATTTGGGAAGGAAACGAACCTCTTCGGATAACCATTCCTCTCTGAACGGCCCGTGACTACGGCGCTAGAAAATTCTTATCAAAGTACGCCCAAATTAATGAGATTTTAGGTTCTTACGGCAAAGAGTAACGATTTTATTCATGCTTTCGTTTGTGGCCTGGTTGAAGGCGCTCTTATTTACTTAGATTAGGCGCCAATGTAATGTCGGATTATTTGGTGATAATAAATTAGCAATTTTTATTGCGCTGTTGCCCAAATTGGGGTTGTGCGCCTCAAGTGTTAAGGTTTCTAAATCACACAACGTTAAAAATACACACCCGGTAGGACCCCAATGGTCAGCACGTCGCACAGGCCGCTAACAACACAACAGAACACAAAAAAGAGAAGAAAACCCATGCCCTTGGCGGGATTCGAAATTCACATCCCAGGAATGGAGTGGCTGCTGTGACAGAAGGTGCCCCGGGGTTGGAAATTATAAATCAGAAGGTAAAGTAAGGGAAAATTTATCCCATTACAGACCTGGGCAGGCCCTGAGGGCTCCAAGAATTTGAGGGTCCAAGAATTTCTAGACATCAGGCACATTAGAGTGGTAACGCTGTCAGTCGCACGCTACTTCATCCGTTATTCCGGGTACTCATTTCAGTTGCGAGGATCAGTCGAAACCTGGGACATTGTGCGGCCGGAAATTCTCAATGACACCATCGGGACTTTGAGCTTGCAGCGCAGTGCTTGAACTAACTGCACCACTGGCAGTTATGAGTTAGGAAGACCGGAGAATAAAGCGGTCATGGCCTCTTTTAAGGTTTCACCGTGCCAGTTGTCTCGAGTAACACAGAAGTGTTCTTAGGAACCTCAGGCGCCACTGTCAGTGTCCCGAACAAGATCTGAGCAGTTAAGCCAGAAGTCTTACAACGATTATCAGCATTATGTTACACTGGGATTAGGCGAACATTCAAACATCCAGCAGGGAGTCGAATGCAACAAGCTTCCCAGAAACTGAAAAAATCTTTACATTACACGGCATCACTTCCGACCATATTTTAACCTTCAATCATTAACACTATTTGCATTGCACACATCATTATCTAAAAGTTTCAGAACCTACATATTATGAAATGTGGGGTGAAATACACATGATTTCAATGTCTCTGCTTGTTGATTCATATAAATATACTTCTTTTTCATGAGGGTCACATATTACAATATACACTCATACTGTCGTATTTGCGAGGAACATATTCCTTGAAAATTTGGAAATAAAATTATGGATCCTGATAGACACACATGTGTACTATTCTGATAATGGAGCGCGGTAGCGCAGTTGGTTGAGGCACTGCGCTGCAAATCATAAGGTCGTGGTTTCGAAAGTTGATGATGTCATTAAAATTTTTTGACATAATCCTTCCGGCCGCACTATGGCCCTGGAGGTCGACTCAGCCTCTAACAGAAATGAGTACCAGGAGTAGTTCCTGGGGAGTAAAAGCGCCCGGTGCGTAGGGCTGACAAACTTAACCACATTCATGTGCCGACTATCTTGAAATCTGGAACCTCAACCTCCTGGAACCCTCAGGGTCTGTCTAGGCTTGTATGGGGATTGATATTTACTAGTCTACTAAAGTTATATGACTTCATTTTGAACGCATGGGCGTGCGATGAAGCAGCATAACAAACACGGTTTAGGTTCCCTTCCCAAGTATCTTTAAAATAGTGACCGGCAGAGTCTAACGAAACGTGAGATCGAATTCTAGTTAGAGGCTGACAAGTTACATTAAGCTCTCGTAAGCTCAATACAGGAACTGTAGTAAACAAAATTGTGATAACATATTGTTGGGACCTATAAAGTGAATAGGTCTCCAATATATATGATTGGAGCTGGGTAGCGAAAATCCGTGACAGTATGTAATGTGTTATTGGAAAACTGACCGCAAAAATCCGTGGTATTTGATTGTTGGGGATCGACGGCAAAAGTCGCGATAATATACTTTTGCTAAAACTACCGCAAAAATTTGTGATACACCTATTAAGCCTACACGTTTAGGAACAAAATTATGATCTAACTAACTAACTGCATGCAGCACAGTCCTTCGTGAGAAGCAAACAGTGTCTTAGCTGTACAAGAAATTCCCCGCACTTTATGGAACACGAAGGTTCATCACTACATTTTCAAGCGCCCGTCACCTGTCCCTATTCTGAGCCAGATAAGTCAAGCCCATGCCCCCCATACCACTTCTTGAAGACCCATTTTAATATTATCTTCCATCTACCAACATTTGTAGGAACTAGAGTGCAAAACTACTTTATATTTTGAGAACTCGAATGTAAAAATCTGTGACGATATTCTTTTAAGATCTTCTTCTTCTTCTTCTACTACTACTACTACTACTTCATCTTCTTCATTACTACAGCCCCTTTAAGTTTGGTCTTGGCTCCAAAGCCCTTCACATATAGGAGTTATTTCGCAAAAATCCATAATAAATGTGTTGCTAAATAATACAAAAATTTTGTATGAGTTGTTTTAACCAAAATTTCATTTTATTCCAAATCACACTGCTTACCCTTTTTTACGCACGAAGTATCTGGTAATAAGTAGCATCGATTATACAACACAGAGATACGTTGAACTGAATTCGTGATGTTCGGTGTGGTCACACGTTTTAATATTCGGGATACACGCACAAAACAAAATATTGGTATATCTACTATATTATTAAATTACAAATCATCTCCTTATAATAATGTGCACAAAGCCTACAAAGTCCGTGACAACAAATTAAGTTTATGCAAATGGTTCACCTATTTCAGGTTAGAACCACTATTACAATAAAGTTGTAAGGAAAGTGCTATAAAAAATATTATCGAAGAGGGATTGGATTAACCCGTTAAAACAAGAAATGTGTCTGAATTTGATGAAAGATTTACTAGCTTTCTCTCTTAAAAAGGTTTCCACATTATGACCACAAAACCGTTAAGGCTATTTAGGAAATCATAATTGCTCTTTATTGTAAAAATCATATAAAAGATAAATATAGTGGAATGCAAAGCCATTCGATAGTAAAGCAGTTTATGCAGCGTAATAAACACTATGTTTTAAAGGTTAAGTACACGTACAACAATTCTTGAGTACAACTTTACATTTTTAAGAATACAAATTGAAAATCTGTTATGTAACTACTGAATGATCCATAACCAGAAATGAGAAAATTCGAGGTATTTCTCCTACGAAGCTACACTGTGGTTAAATAATGCAAGCAGCGAGATAAACCCAAACTTTACTCTACTTCCTTCATATCTTTAATGCTGTCTTCCTTCCTTTCATCTCTTTTATTCTACACCCTCATTTTTTGTGATCCGTTTTAGTTTAACAGTAAATTGCATTACATGTTTATGCATCAGATGACACAATTCCTGAAACATTATTGCTACATCCCTATGCTTTCGTGGAAACGGAATTAGAACAAAGTAATATGCACAAAGAGCTAATAATAAATTTTTATTACACAAACACATCACACAAAATTACGTCGAGTCTACTGAACTCAGTCAGTAAATTGCAGAAGAAGAAGAAGAAGAAGGAGGAGAAGAGGAAGAAGAAGAAGAAGAAGACTTGGATGAAAGTTCTGTACACTGAATGGTGCAAAGTAGCAAGTAGCTCGGTCTAACATTACAATATCAACAGCAGCTAATGGAGGCTGTGTGCACCCAGTAATGGACCACAATGAGATGTCCTTCCACTCTCAAATGGAGGAAGTTGTTGTTCACTGGACTGTGATAAAAGGAACTAGAAACACACGAACATTTAAACGTAACACGAGGAAAATGCTGAAGGCGCTTGACAGGAAATAGGAGACAAGTGTCAGTATCTCAGTCACTACATAAAAAGTGTCACAGTTTACAAATGGTTGTTTACTATCAAATGCTGTTACAAAGTGTTCTGCGTACAAATGTTAGAACGCAGCCATTCTAACTAACTTTGGTCATCATAAAGCACTCAAAATAAAGAAGCGTGCTAGCTGTAATAAAAAGAGTAGGATATATAAGGTAACCTACTAAACCACAATCATAAAAACAAGTACCATATACTTCAAAACTCTTAACTATTCTGTTGTATACAAAATCTATGTATAATTCTGAGTAAATAAAAATTTCTCTATATATTATTCACCTATTTATCTACGTAAAGTGGAAACAGCGACTTTCCTGTAATTTAAGAAGTCGGTCCTTTATCTTCATTTAAATATACTTTATAATGCAAAATACTGAAGCATCGCCAGCTTCAGTGTCATAATCAGCCTCACCTTATCAATAAGAGGTTCCCTATTTCAAAGGAGTCTGTGATTATAACTGAGAGTTGTACCTGCAGAGGTTGGAATGCCACCATCTTGTTTAGAAAATATGTTTTAAAACAGAATAACAAAGGTTTTTGTTAGAAAGGTCTGTTAGAGCAGTTACATCCTTCTGAAATTGTGTTTGGAAAGTCCCAGATGAGAAACTGTCAGATTATGACGTTCTCCGTGCTTTTCTCAATTTTACAAAAATCAGCCAACAACATTCACAGTATTGTTCTTTAGAAATTTATATTACAGTATCACACTGAATATTCCAACATGTTTTGATCCACGAGGGTTCATCATCAGGAAATCAAACCGGACCAATAAGGCATGAAAACAAATTATCCACTTCCACAAACAGTTGACATGGTGCAAAAGAGTTTCATGCAGTACTGTTTTGGGTTGGTACTCTAATGACGATCCCTTGTGGATCGAAACATGTACGAATATTGAGTGTGATATGACATATATTTCTTAGGAAAAATATTATGCATTTGTTGGTTGAGTGCTGCGAAATGGTTATCGACTTTGCATGGAATGAACACCATAAATTTTCTCAATTTTAGGTCTATAAAGTGATACCCAATTGACCTCTATATTCAGTCTTTTCTCCACGTCAAAGTTATAAATTCGGCAGCTAGCAATATGAGATCTTCACTCTTTTGGGATGTTAGCAACGATAAGTTACCGACATTTCCGAACAACAAATCGGTCCATGTTGAAATGGACCGATTTGTTGTTCCGAAATGTCGGTACGTAACTGCCATTCTACTCTGCGTAACATCCTAGAATAGCAAAGATCTCATTTACACCAGTGGCGGAAGCCTGAAATCAGGTACAGCTAGTAACATGTTTTTTAAATAATCCGAAATTCGTATTGGAAAAATTTAATCAGCCAGCGTCGCACATTTCGGAAACAAATAAAGAGTGAGAAGATACCTGAAGACATGGGCAGCGGTTTCTGTCAAATTTTGACAGCCTAACCTCAAAACTTAAAAACGTTAAGAAAAAACGTCGATACAAATATCCACTGCGACACAGCCTCAAATATCACTTGCTTTTTTATATCTAAAGCTAAGGGTTTTGAAAAGAATTTACTGGTTCCGATGAACCGGAAGAAGTTTTGAATATCCAAGTCTTCTGAAATGTGACGCTATGTCGCTGGGAACTAGATCCGGACGTCCAGTAGTAATATTTGGACTGCTCTATTCTAAAGATTAAAGCACCGTGATGTATGGCGCTTAGGGAGCCACAGTTCCATCGCACCCCCTAAAAACGCAGTTTTCAGCTGTAAACACCTCAAATTGAGGTATGAGACTTATTTGGAGACTCTCCACATACCGAAATGTAAGGCTCCCATAAAGATGGCATTATAGAAACTTCTCTTGTGATTTGTGACGACGTGTAGTCAAAAGACAGCAGTTTCCTCCGAAAGGACAAATTTCTACCAAACTACGCTGCTTCAAATCCCACAGGACCTGAGAAACAAGAAATCCAATTGGACATTCCCGGTTTGCAGACTTCATTTCTGTATATAATAATATGCTTCTACTAGAAAGATGTTGCAAATCGTTGCTTTGAAACGTCATTCAATTTTTACGAGACTACATGACGTCACGTATTGAAACTAACGCCTTCTTCGCTTCCCTAACTTGTATTTGTTATGTTTCCTTATCACAGATACCAACATAACGCCGTTCGAAAGAAAAACGCAACATTTTGTTTTACAATATAAGAAATAGCCTAACAGAACACTGAGAATCACATATACAGAGGCCAATGCACATTAGACAACAAACATTGTCCAATATAGTTGTGATTGACCGTCCTTTTATGCATCTGTTTACATACGCATTGTAATAGGATGCCTCACCATAACATTACGGTATAAACCGATGCGTGTTCAACAACCAAAACTGTGCACGCCTGTTAGCGTGCATCCGACTAATACACGCGATGGACGCCACCACAACCTCTGTCGCTGCAATCAGCGTGGACCACATCTAGGAAAATAGTATCCGCTCTACGTCAGTTACGAAATTAAAAAATAATCCACACAATAAGTAAAAAGCATAAAATTAAAAGTAGAGTGTTTTATCTATTTTACACTTTTATTGCGGTGTTTTACGTGATATTTTACTCAATCAATACAAGATATGTATTGCTACCTCAATACGTTAAGGTAAACGACCAGCCACGTGGTCTAGTGGTCAGAGTCTCTGACTACTAATCATGAGGTCCCGGCTTCGATTCCCGGCTCTACCGTTGGAATCTTCCCTGAAGGGGATGATTCCCGCGGTGACTATGGTCTGGGTAGTTTGGTAGAATTTAGGTTTAAGGGCCCTCCTGGCACTACATCCTCCTATATCACCACTCACATCATCGGGACAACGTAACTGCGCCTCATGGGCGTCCCAAACTCAGAAG
>Ga0123354_10009962_pt1 | contig 14603 bp, 11 predicted proteins | sample TergutLab28metaG_2_FD_97872 | JGI IMG/M metagenome (GOLD analysis project Ga0123354, IMG submission 97872) | Labiotermes labralis P4 segment gut microbial communities from Petit-Saut dam, French Guiana - Lab288 P4 | ecosystem: Host-associated > Arthropoda: Insects > Digestive system > Gut ... | reverse complement strand
GTCAACGACAAACAAAACCTCGTCGGGTTTAACCGCCGATTTGATGGCTGCAATTTCTTTCATCATTTCTTCATCAATGGCTAAACGTCCGGCGGTGTCGATGATAATCACATCGTATCCGAATTGTTTGGCGTGTTTGACAGCGTTTTGCGCAATCTGAACCGGATTTTTATTTTCGGGTTCGGAATAAACGGGAACGCCGATTTGCTCGCCAAGCACTTTCAACTGTTCAATAGCAGCCGGACGATAAATATCGTCTGCCACAAGCAAAGGTCGTTTGCTTCTTTTGTCTTTCAGCATTTTCGCCAGCTTTCCTGAGAAAGTGGTTTTTCCCGAACCTTGCAATCCTGACATCAAGATAATCGCCGGATTATTTTTCAGGTTTATATCGGCTGTTTCTCCGCCCATTAATGACGCCAATTCGTCGTGAACGACTTTCACCATCAATTCACCGGGTTTCACCGCTGTGAGAACATTCTGCCCCAGCGCTTTTTCTTTCACTGTGTCGGTGAATGTTTTCGCCACTTTGTAGTTGACGTCGGCGTCGAGCAACGCTTTGCGAACGTCTTTCAACGTTTCGGCTACATTGATTTCGGTGATTCTGCCTTCGCCTTTCAGCAGCTTAAACGACCGCTCTAATCTATCGCTTAGATTTTCAAACATTTTTAAATAATGAATTATGAATTATAAATTATGAATTATTCCAGAATAAACATTTCAGAAGGGGTTGTACGTTTCAATGCTACCAGATTTACATCTTTACCAATACGGATTCCATATTGCTGCATTGCCATTTCGACTGTTTTATATGCCAATTCGGGATGGTTGTTGTCCTTGCTTAAATGGCAAAGCCATATATTTTTCAGATGCAAATCGAAATTCGCGGCGAGAAATTCTGCCGTTTCGGAATTACATAAATGTCCGTTACCATTAGAAATACGCTCTTTCAAAAATGGCGGATACTTGCCGTTCATCAACATTTCACGATCGTAGTTGGCTTCAATTATCAAATGATTCGCAATGCGAATATATTCGCTCACTTTCACATCGATATGTCCAACGTCGGTCGCCAATACTAACTTTTGCTGCTTGTAAGTAACTAAATAACCTACACAATCGGAAGAATCGTGCGGCACATCAAAAGCGGTAATCTGCATTTCTTTAACGGGAACGGCAATCTCTTTTTCTATAATTCTACGCGAGGTATAGAGTTTTTCGTCTGCGAACAAACTGTTGTCAATTCCCGTATGAACCTTTTCCGTAGCGTAAACCGGAACTCCGTATTTTTCGCCTAAACCGCCGACCGATCGAATATGATCGGCATGTTCATGGGTGATAAATACCGCCATGATTTGCTCCATACCGAGTCCATTTTCTTTCAAAACTTTTTTCAGAGACCGGATACTAATTCCCGCATCTAACAGAATTCCATAATTATCTGTCCCTACATAATAGCAGTTTCCACTACTTCCACTGCCAAAGCTCAGGAATTTTAATGCCATCCGATTTTTATTTACACTGAAAATATTCGATTTGGAGTGCAAAGATACTATTTTTTCGGCTAACTATATTATTTTTATAAGGTTAATTTGCGAATTGTTATGTCGTAAAAATGCAGTTGACGTTTGTTCCGTTATATATTCCTCCGTCGCTGTAGTTTGCCGTATTGCCGGCGACGGTAGAATTAACAGTCGTGCCTTCAAATACTCCGCCGCCATAAATAGCGGCATTATTATTCAGGATTAAACAGTTGTCGGCAATGCACTGAAATAAACCGCCGCCGCTACCGGAACTGTTTCCGGTAAGAATACAATGGGTTACCTTTCCGCGAAAAATTCCGCCGCCATTACCGCTTTGTACTTCGTTCATCGTTTTATTGTTTCTCACTGCGCAATCACGGACTAAAGAGTTGGACGAATCCGAGCAATAAATTCCGCCGCCGGAAGAAGAATAACCGACAGGCGAAACAGCTGTGTTTTTGATGACAATACAACCGATTACGCTTCCGCCATCGTTATAGATTCCGCCGCCACAAGCTGCAGAAGAAGAGCAGGAGACTATGTTTTTATTAATCACACAATTGATTACGCTTCCTCTATAATTATAAATTCCGCCGCCCTTACCGGTATTGGTTTTATTTCCGCTAATGGTACAATTTCTCACTATTCCTTCATAGTTATAAATTCCGCCGCCGCCGCTAACGGCATTGTTCGTATTTCCTGTGATTTTGCAATTGACTATTGCGCCTCCGGCATTAAAGATTCCTCCGCCACAAGGATTTATTCCGTTTATCAGTTCCGTTTTGCTTCCGCTGACGATACAGTTGACTAATTTCCCATTTTTCTTTATCTCAACACTCCAAGCGGAATTAGTAATCACAATGCCGTCACAAACGGTTTCAACCGTAAAACCATTGTACTGAAACAGGAATGCTCCGTTCAATACCGTAGGAGTTTTAAAATCCCAATGGAGAAATGAATTCCCTGTCGATCGTGCGCTTATACTGTTTTCATTACCAAAGAAACTACCGTAAACATTCACCCCGTCTTTCATTTGAAAGCCCGTAGAATAAGTCCCGAATGCAATCCAAACCTGGTCGCCTGTTTCGGATTTATCTATCATTTTTTGTATGTTATCTGAAGCATCCGCCCATGAAGAACCATCTTTTATTCCTGAGCCTTCAACTTTTACATAACGAATAGTCGACATGTTTACAATGGTTTTCAACATTGATGGTTAATAGCTCAATTCTTTGTCACCGCCACATCTGCCGGAACTTCAAATATCGAGGCAGGAGGAGCGCTCAGGTCTATGGAAGTAACTTTAGTGGAAACGTCCATTTTCCCCACTTTCCCATCCATCTGCATGGTGAGGTTGCCATAAGCGAGAATGGTTGCGTCCATCTCCATTTTGGCATATTTGACTTGGGTTTTCTTACATTTGTAGCCCAGATAATCTTCTTCTCCCAAATCTTTTATTTCCACTCCTTCCATCACTTTCCCGCCCATAGCCGCGAGTCCTAATGATGCTGCCATGCCGGATATTGGCACATTGAGGTCATAAGTTTTTCCTGTCTTGGCAATCAAGTCGAGTTCCCAATGCGTGCTGCCTTTCACAATTTCTAATTTATCGGTTTTATAGGTATGACCCTTTATTATTTCCATTTCCGATTTTGTTTCGGTAGCCGTCCAATCGCCCCATTTGTCGAAATAAACGGTTTTTTCCGTTCCCATCCCCATTGCGCTTGAATTTTCTTTATAACTGCCGTGTTCAAAAGGCAATCTTTTTTCTTTAGGCGCTTGTTGTTCACTTGGCGCAACGGTAGCTGCTCCTCCGGTTGAGCCGCCCGTTTTTGACTTATTATTGCAAGAAGTTGTAGTTATTATAGTCAGCAAGAAAATATAAAATGCCGCTTTTTGTGTTGTTTTCATTTTGTATTTTTTTTAATCCGTCATTGCGAAGGTGAAGCCTAAAGCAAGCCACCACTCCGCAATGACGTGAATAATTTTTATTTCTTAACTAACTTGTAATCCGTAGGGACAGTAAAACTGTTTGCAGGAATAGCTTCGCTGAACGAAGTTGCTACGAAACTTTCTTTTGGCGTTTCTTTAGAGAAAAGAAGCCCTTTCCATCTTGCCATGGTAATCGTTTTCGAATCGTTGGTAAATGAAAATACCGAACATTCTTTATCGGCAATTGTCTGGTTGGGCAACTTTTTGAATTCCTGATAATCTTTAGCTAATTTATTATCGCCGGTATGGAGGAAAAAAGAAAGTGCGCGAAATACGGCGGAAGGATCTTCCTCAATATACGTTTTAGTTCCGCTAAATAACCTGTACGCTTTATTCGCTGTCGCATCGGCTATAGAACATTCGCCGCCCATTTCGACGCGAAAATAAGATCCGTAATCATCAAAAATGAAATTCGCAACCTGGTCTTTTCCATCCTGAGTTACCTTGTAAGTTATATTTCCGCTTTTTACTCTGAGTCTAACCCTGTTAGACTGATCACTACTCTTTTGAGCCATACAAATCATTGGAGCAATCGCCAGGATTACTATCCAAACACTAAATTTAATCATTGTTCTCATTTTGTTTGTTTTTTAAAATTATAACGCAACAAAGTTATGGCAATGATTTATAATAAAAAACCCCCAAATGGGGGTTTTTTATTTTTTTTTAATTTTAAAATTGCGAATAAGGCGTTGGCGACAATAAATGAGATTGATTATTAGTCGCTGTATTTTTATACTCAGGCTTATTTTTCATAAGCGTCCAATCGGGATGATTGGTAAAGGCATCCCACGCACTATTACGGGTCGCTTCATCTTTGTACCACGTAAGATAAATCAATGCCGGCATTCGCGCGCCCGATATAATTTCGCCATAGCATACCGAATTAATACCGACTTTATTGAAAAGGTCAATTTCCTCATTATTAAACATTTTTATTTTGCGCTGATTGGCGTCTTCATTCGGACTGTGATAACAACGAAATTCAAATAAAGTGCGATCTTTATCAGGCATCTTCATCTCTGGCATTTTATCGAATGCTTCGCATAAATAGGTTTAGGAGCCTGTGTATACTTATTCATAGAAAACTACATAATACTTATCGCATACCCTCCTCCCGGAGCCGATTTCTGCTTCAATTTCGTCTTGCTCGTAACTTCCATTTTCCTAATCGTATAGGATTGCGGATTGGTTTTGTAATTGGCGTCTTTCCCGTCGGCATAAATGGTAGCAGTGTATTTTTTGCCCGGATCCAGAAAATCGAGAGAAATGTTAGAAGTAAACCCGTTTTCGCCGCAGACATTGCCTACAAACCATTTGTCGCTCCCTTTCGCTTTGCGTGCAATGGTGAGGTATTGCCCCGGTTCGGCTTCAAGATATTTCGTGTCGTCCCAATCGACGGCTACGTCTTTGATAAATTGGAAAGCGTCGAGAAAACGGTTGTAGTTTTCAGGTAAATCGGCTGCCATCTGCAAAGGGCTGTACATCGTGACATACAATGCCAACTGGTTGCAGAGCGTTGAATTGACATGCGATGTATTGCCCGGATTGATTTTTGTAATATCCATTTCAAAGATGCCCGGCGTGTAATCCATCGGACCGCCAACCAAACGGGTAAAAGGAAGAATCGTCGTATGATTAGGCTTGTTGCCTCCAAACGCCTGGTATTCGGTTCCGCGAGCCGATTCATTGCCAATCAGGTTCGGATAAGTTCGGCAGATGCCGGTCGGACGGGTCGCTTCGTGCGCGTTAACCATGATTTTGTAATCAGCCGCTTTTTGAATGACATACAAATAATGGTTGTTCATCCATTGGCTGTAATGATATTCGCCGCGGGGAATGATGTCGCCTACATAACCGCTTTTCACCGCATCGTAACCGTTGTCTTTCATAAACTGATAGGCTTGGTCGATGTGGCGTTCGTAGTTGCGGACGGACGAAGCGGTTTCGTGGTGCATAATCATTTTTATTCCTTTGCTTGCCGCATAACGGTGAATTTCCTTCAAATCGAAATCGGGATAAGGCGTCAGAAAATCAAAGACATAATCTTTGGAATTGCCGAACCAGTCTTCCCAACCGATGTTCCAGCCTTCGACCAGAACGGCGTCGAAACCGTGCTGTGCGGCAAAATCAATATATTCCTTCACATGAGCCGTGTTGGCGGCATGACGTCCGTTCGGCGTTACTTTGGTAAAATCGGTCACGCCCAGTTCCACGCTCGGTAAATCGGAATAAGCCCAAGAGCTTCTGCCGGTAATCATTTCCCACCAGACGCCAATGTATTTCACCGGCTTAATCCATGAAATATCTTTGATTTTACAAGGCTCATTCAGATTTAGCGTAATGCGGGACGCCAAAATGTCGCGGGCATCGTCGCTCACGATAATCGTACGCCACGGGCTGACGCAGGGCGCTTGCAAATGTCCTTTTGTTCCGTCGGCGTCGGGCGTTAACCACGATTCGAATATGAAATTTTTATCATCTAAATTCAAGTGCATACAAGCGTAGTCAATCAGAGCCGCCTCATGCAGATTGATGTATAAGCCGTCGCCGGTTTTCAACATCAACGCGGTTTGCACGCCCGTAGGCGAAAACGGATGTTGTGAAGCATTCGGCGTAATGGCTTTCGGCATCAAGCTGCGGATTTCCGACAAGCGGGAAGTCGTATAATCATATTCCTGCGTATCATAATCGCCCGGAATCCAAAAGGCAGTATGGTCGCCCGTCATTGCAAACTGCGTATGTTCTTCTTTGAGGACAAAATAAATCAGGTTTTTCTGTTGAGGAAATTCATATCGAAAACCCAATCCTTCGTCAAACAAACGGAAGCGGACGATGAGCCGCCGGTCGGTTGCCGGTTGATTCAACGTGACTGCCAGCTCGTTGTAATGGTTGCGGATGTTTTTTGTTTCGCCCCAAACCGGCTGCCAGGTTTCGTCGAAAGTAGCGGTTTTAGTGTTAGTAATTTGAAAACCGCTGTACAGATTGGTTTTACTGTCTTTCATTTCCGGTTTTTGTCCTTCGGGAGAAAAATCGTCAAAAGTACGTTTTATGCCTTCCGGCATTAGTTCCAATCCTAATTTACTCGGTTTGATGACCGTTTTTCCTTTGTAGGTTAATGTATAAACCGGAGAACCATCGGCGGAAAGCGTAAAGTTCATTTGGTAGTTTCCGTTAGGGGAAGACAGTGTTTGAGCGCTTGCTATCGAACATGTTAAAACGAGCAGGAGAAATATTCCTTTGATTTTCTTATTCATAAATTTCATTTTAATTCTATAATATAAGTTCCTTTTGCCGGAACAGTTATTTCTTTTTTCAAATCAATACTATTTCCCGAAATAATTTCTTTTCCGGAAACAGCATTTCCAATCACTTCCCTGTATTTTTCGGGCGAAAGCGTTTGGTCTTTGCCGGAACCGTTCAGGATAACCAACACCTTGTTTTTTCCGTCGATTCGGGCATAAACGTAACATTCCGTTTTCCAGTCGGGCGCATAATGAATCAATTTACCTTTGGCGACGGCAGGATTGGTTTTGCGCCATTGCAAAAGTTTTTGCAAATAATCGTGCGCTTCGTTTTGTAAAGCCGTTCGTCCGGTTGCCGTAAAAGCGCTGATTGAATCGCTCTGCCAACCGCCGGGAAAATCCTTGCGCAGGTTACCGTCGCCGTCTTTTTTCTCTCCGGTCATCAAAATTTCCGTACCGTAATACAGTTCGGGAATGCCGCGGGTAGTAAGCAGGAAAGCCAGCGCCTGTCTGTAACGGTTCAAATCGGTCTCATCCGCTTTCAGGAAACGGCTTGTATCGTGATTATCCATGAATACAAGAATATTATTAACATCTTCATAGACAAAATCCTGAGCAAGAACTTCATAGATTTTCCGCCAAGGATTACGTTCCGTTGAATGAATATCAAACGCTTGATTATAAGCCGTCATCAGATTGAAATCCATAACGGTTTTCAGATTCGTCTGCCTGTCATTTATCTTGGAATTGCGTTGCCACCAAGCCAGCGATGCGGCATTCGGATACCATGCTTCGCCTACCATGTTAAAATCAGGATATTCTTCCAAGATCCGTTGATTCCATTTTGCCAAAAAATTGAAATCGGTGTAAGGATGCGTATCGTGACGGATACCATCGATGCGGGCATATTCAATCCACCAGATACTGTTCTGAATCAGGTAATCGGCTAATAACCGGTTGCGCTGGTTCAAATCCGGCATCGAAGGGACAAACCAGCCGTCGGTCATGGCGTCGATTTCCGATTGCGGAGCATGAATATCCATCACCGTATACAGATTATGAGTAGTTGAAACAAAACCGTCCTGATGATTCAGCCAGTCTTTGCAGGGCAAATCATTCATCCACCAATGCCGGCTGCCGCAATGATTGTAAACCATGTCCATCACGATTTTCATGCCTCGCTTGTGGAGATTTTCAATCAACCGGCAATATTCTTCGTTTGTTCCCAGTCGTTTATCCACTTGGTAATAATCAGTAATTGCATAGCCATGATAGGATTTATATTTTTCCGGACTGTTCATCTTGTTTTCCAGGACAGGAGTGAGCCAAAGCGCGGTTACTCCCAAATCCTGAAGATAATCCAAATGGTTGTTGATACCGGCTAAATCGCCGCCGTGACGGGCAAAAGGTTCCTTGCGGTCTATCGCTTCATTGTCCCAGACGTCATTGGACGAATCGCCGTTGGCAAAACGGTCGGGCATAATCAGATACAATACGTCGGACGAATCAAATCCCTGAGCGCCGGTTGTGGCAGCGCGCGGTTTCAATTCAAAATTTATGGTTTGTAGAGACGTTGCATGCAACGTCTCTACGTTGGTGAAATTCAATTTTATAATGCCCGGTTGCGTTTCTTTCCCTATTTCTAAATAGATAAAAAGGTAATTGGGATTATCGACACGAACAATTTCTTTCAGTCGCACGCCCGGATAATCGAATTGAAGTTCCGAACGGGCAATCTCTTTTCCGTAAACCATAATCTGGAGTTCGGGATTTTTCATTCCCACCCACCAGAAAGCCGGCTCCATGCGCGTGATTTCCACTGCCGATGCCGACAGGGAAAGCGCGAATAATGTCAGTAATAATAATATCTTATGTTTCATCGGTTTTATCTTACAAATTTAAAAGAAATATTTTGCCCTCTCAATTGAGCGCTAAGAATATAGCAGCCTTTTGGTAAATTAGTGATTGAAACGGTATTTCCACCTTGCGTCTGCTTAATTAGAAGACCGTTGGCAGTATAAATTTTAACGGCAACGACAGGATCTACCGCAACAATCGTTAAATGATCCGGCGTTTGTTGCAAGACCGGCTGCGCTTTTTTAACCTCATCAATTCCGGTAGGAAAATCTACTTTTTTGTTAACCAGCGCCTTGAATTTTCCTGAAGCCAAGCTGATCGTCATATTTGTATTCGTCACATCCATTGTTTCTCCGGTTATCAAATCATACCATATTCCTGTAGCGGGGAAATTCGGGTAAACAGTAACATTTCCGGTCGGATTGAAGTTTCCTACAATAACCATTTTCAAATCGGGAGCGTTCAAACAAATACGTCTTACACCCCAATCGCCGGAACCGAACTGCATATCCCAACAGGATTGATTATCAAAAGCATCGCCATATAGATCTCTTAATTTATTAAATTTGAAATAAGTATCATATACGGCTTTTCGCGCCGGAACCTCAACATAATCCCAACGGATTTCTTTTCGCGCAGTTCTGTTCTCATCGCTGATTACGGTTGATCCAGCCGTTGAATTAATAGAGTACCCATATCCCAGTTCGCCGAATTGCCAAATCATTTTTGCTCCCGGAAGCGGAAGGAAGAAAGCGGCGCACAAAGCAGCCCTGTCTAATTGAACTGCCAGGTTGTTTTGTATATCGCTTGTAGCGCCATAAGTTTTTGCTTTGTACATCATGCGTTCTTCGTCGTGGCTTTCCATATATCCGACCAGGTTATCATTCGTCCATGATCTTGTCCATCCATTGACTCCGTTAAAATCCGAACCGGTCTGATAAGCCATTATAGCTTGACAATAAGCATAATTCATGTTTCCCCAGGGCATCATCCCTGCATCGGCTAATTCTTTTTCTTCCTGATCTACTGCGAAATGTTCAATAATCATATAAGCATTCGGATTAACCGCCTTGATCTGGCTTTCATAATCTTCCAAAATGGCAATTCTGGAAGGATCATAATTTGACGCTGTAGCCTCTGTTGAAGGAGTTTGAGTAAATCCTTTCGTCAAGTCGAACCGGAATCCGTCGAATTTATATTCTTCCAGCAGGAATTTCAAATTGCGTTTGAAATACGCCCTTGTCAAAGCGGATTCATGATTGAAATCGTAATACACGCTATAGGGGTGGGGTGCGTCTACATTAAACCATGGATTGTCGGCGGCAGGTTTATTGGTTGTTGCATTCCAGTATAATTTGGCAAACGGATGTTGTCCGGTGGCATGATTATATACAATATCCAAAATAACGGCAAGACCGCGTTTGTGGCATTCGTCGATGAATTTTTTGTACATTTCTTTCGTGCCGTAAGCCTTATCCATTGCAAAATAATAACAGGGATTGTATCCCCAGCTGTCGTTCCCGTCAAATTCCTGGGTAGGCATCAATTCGATAGCGTTGATTCCCAATCCTTCCAAGTAATCCAATTTACTCATAACGCCATTTAAATCGCTTGTGGAAGTAAAATCGCGAATCAATAATTCATAAATAACCAATTTATCCTGACGGGGCGCTTGAAAATTTGTAACCTCCCAATTATAAGGAGTTTCGTTTGTTTGGAATACGGAAACCATGCCGTCGTTCGTCTTTTTTCCTGCGGGATACGGTTTTATATTCGGGTAAGTAGTAGAAGGAATATATTTATCATTCCAAGGGTCGAGTATCTTTTGAGCATAAGCATCTCCCACATATAAATTTCCGTCCACCAAGTATTGGAAAGCATATTCGACGCCGGGTTGTAAATTATTGACGGTCAGCCACCAGTAATCGCCGTCTTTTGTCATCATGTAATCATTATCAGGCAACCATTTATTAAAATCGCCCACAACAAAAATATTATTTTTATTTGGAGCATACATAATAAAAGTAACGGTATGGTCGTCAATGATATTGATTCCGTCGGGAAGAGCAGGACGGGCAGCCGTTTCCACTTCTTTACCGACATTCACATAAATGCTGTCGCGCACGGTATTCGGAGCTGTGCCTGCTTCAGCGATCGCCCAGCAAGATCCGGTCGTATTGAATGTATAGGATTGAGAAATGGAAGTTCCTGTAGTTGTTGCAAATTTATTGTCGTCTATATAAAGACTTAACGTCGTCGTTTGTGAAGCCGTAGCGGAAAAAGCGACGGATGCGCCTTTCTCAACCAATTGAGGCGAAGTAGCCGGATTTATAAAAGAAACATTTAAGCCGGGCTGATAAACGGGAACAAAAATGTCAGGCGAACTTTGTTTGGATCCGTCGGCGGTACGCACCACAAAATCCAACTTTGTGACCGCATCGCCGTTCGTTATTCCATAGTAACCGTTGATGTCGGGCGAAATGCTCAAAGTCCATTTATTGTCGCCTGCCGGAGAGAGTTGGTATTTCGGAATATTCGTAGGACTGTTGCCTCCGCTGGGCCACACGGTGTATACAGACTGCCAGTCGCCCGTGCCGGTGCTTACGCCGGTATGCACATAGAGCGGTCCGGCGTTGCCGGCTAAAGACGGCATTGAAGAAACATCGAACGTAACGGAAACGCTTGTTCCCGATTGCTGAACCACAGGAGACGGATCAGTCGTAATAACAACTTGCGCCGGCGACAATGTAACAGACGATAATAACAGAAGCAGCGTTATAAATAAATTTTTCATAAGATCGTTTATTTTAAAAAAGAGGCTGTTAAGACAGCCTCTTTACTTGTGAAAACAAAAAATGTTTTATTGTTTAACGACAGTACAGGTATAATCCGAAGCGTCGCCTAATTTCAATGTAATCAAGTAAGTACCATCGGAAATAACCGGAATATTATCTCCGCCGTAAGTTAAATTATTCACATCTCCGCCAAGGTTAATATCCCAACCGTCGTTAGCGCGGAATTTAAATGATGCTCCTCCGGATAATGTTGTAGTAACAGTCCATTCACCTGTAGCAGCATTCAAAGTCATTGGCGTGGAAGCGTCCCAGCCTCCGGCGGTTGCATCTCCAATCAATCCCCAGTTAGTGGATGTAGCCGTATAAGTATAAGGCTCTTTCGACAGATCGACCGTCAGGCGGTAGAATCCGGTTTCGGAGACGGTTAAATTTCCGGCTCCTCCGTCGGTAGAAAGGGCGCCGTTTCCGCCGTCGCCATAATTGGTTCCGTTCCAATCGGGAGTAGATGTAAATTTGAACTCATTTCCGGCTTCCATATACACATAGCCGTCGAACTTCCAGTCGAGATTCGGCGAATATACAACAGGCGCGGCGCCGGGGTTCCATCCGTTGTGTCCACCGGGGACATACAGTTGTCGCAGCGCATTACCCAATAGTTCGATTGTATAGGTAGATTCCATCATGTTAAGGGTAATTTTCACCCATTGACTTTCCGCGACACGCATTGCTCCGGCATTGTCGGCGGTCAGCATTCCGCTCGGATCGGTATTGCCGTCGACAGGATTGCCAAGCACGCCATCCCAGCTGCCGGCATCTTTACTGGACTGGGGTACAATCTTGAAATAACCCGACATTAGAACGGTAATTGAAAAAACAGGATCATCATAAACATCCGCATCGCTATGGGAAAATTTGTAGGCGTCCAGATTGTCAAAGCTCCAACCGTTTACGTCGCCAATCAGATAGTAAGCCGGCTCAATCAGAACATTTGAATAGGGTGTAACGCTATATGGTCCCATTATTGCCGGCGTAGGAATCATGGATGCGGAAGTTCCGTCCAAGATGTATAAATAATTCCGGAAATAAATAGAATGCGCTACCGGCGCTTGCGTATTAAATAGCTTTTTCACGGCATCGCCCAAATCGGTCGAGAGCGTTGTCGCTGCGTTACCGGCGCTTGTTGTCGGCAATTCCACTACATTTTGAAAATCCTTAGTGTCGGATATTTCGGTTCTGAACACAACTGTTGCACCGTCTGCCAATGTCGGCGTAGCAGTTACTTTGACTACCTGAAGCTGTTTTTCTTCATCTGTCAGCACTAAAGCAGCGTTGAAATCATTGCCGTTGACTACGGTGAAGCCGTCAATCACCTGTGGTTTTTCTTGCGGGTACGTTTGCGGTGGAGCTACATCGAGACCTATGTCGTTCGTACAGGCGGAAAAACCGGCTACAAGAAGCGTTGCTAAAAAGAAATATATTTTTTTCATTGTTTATTTAATTTAATTTTTTTATTCAATTTTTCCTGTTCCTTCGGTAAAATTGATGTACAATTTTTGACCTATGCTTCCGGAAACTCTCGCCTGGTCGTCTCCGTTTCCTCTGTATATCAAATCAGTGCCGAATACCATAAATTCGGTATGCCACCATTCCTGACCGGCAAGAACAACACTGGCGCGAACGCCTCCATCGCTATCGCCGGCTGCATTTCCGATAAATGCAGGCGATACAAAACTTGCATCAGCGCCCAACGAAAGATCAGGCACGGTGAACAGGTTGTTGTCACCGGCGCCCCATACGCCTCCGGCTGCATTTCCGCACAAATAAACATTCGGCGGAAGGAACTGTACATGGTAAATATAATCGCGTCCCGAAACTTCGGTTATTACTACTACGATATACCAGCCGGGATTTCCGATAACAATATTGCCGTCGCCCGAAATGCCTGCCAATGATTTAGAAGCGTCGTCGATATCGGCGTTTGTACCAAATTCGTTTCCGTCCCAAGCTTTTGTGGTGTTGAATTTAATTTCGGCATTGTTGCCGTCGCCGTCTTTTCCAAGATATTGAATGCACCAGAACTTACCGTCTGTTCCATAGACAGGCGTCATTGAAGTTGCAGCATTCCAATCCCAGTTACCGGCAACATTTCCGATCAAATAGAAATTTTCCGGCATAACCATGGCATCCAGTGCAAAGTAGCTTTTTACTTTGGGCAATTGAATGATATTCGACAACACCTGACAGCTGCCGTCAGACAGTTCGGCGGATAAGCGAATGTACACGGGGAATGTTTCCGTCGGGAAATTCGCTTCATCGGTAATACCCAGCAAACCAACCAATGCAACAGCCATTTCCTTGGCACTAACATCCATCTTTGCCATACTGAAAGATGTAGGAAGCGTAACAAAATCCGCAAATGAATTTTCCATAGCGACCTGTACCCTGTAGGTGGTTGCGGCTGTAAATCCAAAAGCCGGTTGTGAACAGGTCAGCTGAATGGTTTCCGTATTTTTCAAGTCATAAATACCTGAAACGTAAGGAGGCGTATTCAAAATAAAGGTATCCGGCGTCGACGCAGTCGGATGTTCGTCTGTTTCGCAAGCCCAAAAGAGAGGCAAGCTGGCGATTAATAGGATTAAATTATATATTCTTCTCATTGTTCTTCTATTTTATTTCATGTTTAACAATCATCGGCATTAATATCCCGGGTTTTGTCTCAAATTCGTATTGGCATTCATATCGGATGCCGGAATCGGATAGAGGTTGAAATGGGCGTCTGTTCCACGGCCGGCTTGCACGCCGCCTTTCCATTCCCAAAGGTAACTGCTGCCCGTCAATAATCCGTAACGGACAAGGTCGGTACGCCGGTGGCATTCCCAATACAATTCGCGGGCGCGTTCATCCAGAATAAAGTTTGCAGTCAATTGCGATGCATTGATATTTGCAACCCCGGCTCTTGCGCGCAATTGGTTGATATAACCTACCGCGTCGCTTGCCGAACCTCCTCCTCCGCGCACTACTGCTTCGGCATAAATCAAATATTGTTCTGCCAAGCGGAACAACGGGAAATCGGTGTCGGCATACGCTCTATCCGAACCGTTAATGATATTACCCGGTGTAGAGCCCGATTTGATATTCCGGTATTTATACACCATCAAACCATTGGTAAAGGTTGTCGGGTCGTCGCCAAGCGC
>Ga0123354_10009960_pt1 | contig 14607 bp, 9 predicted proteins | sample TergutLab28metaG_2_FD_97872 | JGI IMG/M metagenome (GOLD analysis project Ga0123354, IMG submission 97872) | Labiotermes labralis P4 segment gut microbial communities from Petit-Saut dam, French Guiana - Lab288 P4 | ecosystem: Host-associated > Arthropoda: Insects > Digestive system > Gut ... | reverse complement strand
GGAGAGTATATACCATGCTTAAAATATTCAGTACCTATATTTGTTGAATAAATATATAAAATGCAACTTTAGAGGTTAGCGGTGCGGTACGACCACTATAGTTGACATTAGGCGTCAAAAGGTAAAGTTTGCTTTTGGGAACAGTTAAAAGGATGATTGACACTGAGGTTATGAACATTGTGTCATGGAAGCTGAACAATAAATAATTGAAAATATGAAATGGGTGTTTCAGTGTATTGCCCATGAAATCTTGAGTGGTTCATTTCCCATTTGTAGGACATAAAGATATGGTTCTTTTATAAGATTTGTATTGCCTCTTGTTCCTTATAGGAGAGAAGGATTGTACAAATTAACTTGCTAGCATGGCTTGTTGCTTTAGGTTATGGAAGACGAATAACAGCGGTATGATATGTCACTTGCAAACTTGTGGAAGTGTTGGTAAATCAGCCTCAGCTTCTGAAGAAAGAGAAGGTGAATATGGGACTGAAAGTGAACAGAAGATAAAAAAATTTAAAGTAGAAGATATTGTGGGATGCAATTTATTGAATAAAGAAATGGTAGTGCCATCTAAGGATACCTGGTTGATTGTAGTACATCATAAAACAACAGTAGAAAAAGTCTCCAGTGATGGACATCCACTGTGCTGTGTGCTTGTCAGCTTGGTTGGAATGATTCATGAGGTACAGTTCTTATTTGTACTGGATGTTGATGCCTTTTAGTCACGTATTACTGCATGTAACCTAGACTATTATAAATGGATATGACAGTATATTTTACTGCTGCAGCTCTTTACTGTGTGTTGCATTTACACAGGCACTTGATAAGAGCTGTAGGAATCGATGATATTGTACCCTCTCCTGCTGTGTAGGTTATGTTATTGCAAACCCCTGCAGCTGGTAAATGCTTGAGTCAGTTGAAGGTACGGGTTAAGTTAACACGGCCATTCGTACACTTCTGAGTTGCGTATTATTTGCGTAAGTCAGTAACATAGTTTACAGCACTAAATTACAATCAAGCTCTGCAGGAGGAGACTCTGATCTCTGTGTAACAAAATTTGGCAAGCAAACATTGGATGCAGTTTCACCAAACATAAAACTGTTAAGGTGATAAACTGCTGGGAGTTGCAGTAGAATTTGATAGCTTGGAAATGTGATAGTAACAGTTGACCTTGCAAACAAGAACAAATAATGTATGCATATCATAGTGTTTCTACAGGAGGTGCTCTGGAAGTTAGTAAAGTCACATAACTCCTTAGTTTGGCAGAGCGTGCGCACACACACGAACGGGTACAAGTCTAGTGTAGTTTCTGGTCATACGCATAGTAAGTACGGGAAAATCTTAACGCATATGAGCCTTTTGGGGCCAGATTAAATGCCTGATATATCATGAACAAAACGGGAATTTAAGTTAGACAGTTCAATTTTCCATCTTTGCTGTCACCAAAAAAAAAAAAAAATCTCCCATGTTTTTATCCACATGTAATGAAATGAATTTGAGTAGTCTGTTTTGTATTAATTAATCCAGAAAAACTTCACACATTTTTATGAGGCATGTTCTAAAAGAGACCGAACTTTTTAAATAGCGCGCCAACTAACACAGTGTGCTGCGGCTACTGAGCACACCTGGCATCAGGTTTGACAACAAACTGCTATTTGTCCCATTTCGCTATGAGCATTAGTCGTCGAGCTACATCCTCTGAACTGAGCACATGCACAAGCTGTTCGTCGGATAGTGACAAAGTGACAATGAAAGAGCTTGAAGAACAACGTGTGTGTGAAATTTTGCTGCAAACATGGTAAAAATTTTACAGATACATTTCAGTTGTTTAACCAAGCATACAGGGAGGACTATAGGAGCCGAATGCAGTGCTATGAGTGGTTTAAGCTTTTTAAACAGGGCAGAATGTCAGTTGGAGAAGATCCCAGGCCTGGACGACCTTCCACATCAACAAACGACAACCATGTCAAGAGAGTTCGTGCTGTGATTCATGGAAATCGTCGTTTAACTGTCCAAGAAGTTGCTGACGAAGTGGGCATCAGCATAGGATCTTGCCATCAAATTTTTACTGAAAAGCTTCAGGCATGTCACGTCAGTGCAAAATTCGTGCCGCGTTTGTTGACTGACAATCAGAAAGAGAACCGTGTTGATATCAGTCAGAAACTGCTTGCCAATGTGAATGGTAATGAAAACTTTCTTAAGAGCATCGTAACAGGAGATGAGACGTGGGTTTATGGGTATGATGTTGAAACCAAGATCCATCCATCGCAGTGGATGGGGAAAGGGTCTCCTTGACCAAAAAAAGCAGAGCTGAGTTGGTCAAAGATCAAGGTGATATTGGTTGTGTTTTTTGATTGGTAAGTCATTGTCCATCATGAATTTGTACCAGGTGGTCAGATGATAAACAAACAGTTGTACCAGGAAGTTTTAACGCATTTGAGGGATGCTGTGCGCAGGAAGAGGCCTGAATTGTGGGAAAACCAAACTTGGATGTTGCACCACAACAATGCGCTGGCTCACGCATCGCTCCTCATCCGAAGTTATCTGGCAATTTTGACCTAAATGGAATTTTCATTGAAATCCATATGCAAATGTAATAAACTAGTATGATTGCTGTGATCCTGGGGTGGTGGCTCATTGTCATTTATCTCTTTTTGAAACTAATTTACTGTCTCAGAATTACACACAACAGGTAACTTAGAGCATGAACATTTATAAGGTAATTATGACCATGATGCACATTACTAATCCATGAATGGAAAACAAACCTTGATTATACTTTGCAGAAAATAACTATTATTTCCCCATCTAGGTGGCTAATGGTTGTTATTCTACTCGTCATCAGTATTTGTTGCTCCAAGGCAAGCTTCTGCAGTATGTTCCACTTTTGAGCAACAACTCTATCTACATGTTGACTTTACCAAGCCACATGTTTCCACAGACGTAAGTAGTATGCGGTAATCCTTCATCAAACTTGGTTGTGACTACGCTCAGATAAAAGTAATTAAATATATGGGGAAACAAATTTGCTGAATGCTGAATAATTTAAATACACATGGACAAGTGCAGATAGTGCCTTACCTAACTACTGTGGAAGAAGGCAGTATCGGCTACCCAACCATCATGTAAATGTTTATTGTGCAAAAATGTATGTATTTTACGTGATGACTGTGTTTGTAAGTGTCCACCTTCACCTAACACTATTTTTCCCAGTAGCATGTTTGTGCAATGCAGTTTTGACCAACATATGATCACTCTCCTAACCCCTGCACTGGACAAGCAGTCACTGTATTTTTTCACATATTAGTGTTTGTCAGTTGTGTCAGTGATCCCACTAGCACTGTGGGATTGGCACTTTTGTTGTTCTGTTCCATGTTGGTTTTTCTGATATCATTTGTATTATGGATATGTTATAAAACATGGCATGGAACATTTTAATAAGTTCCATATTCTGTGCTTTAATCAGATCCATAATATACAAATAACCAACAAAAGCACTTCGCTGTTTATGATGTATTTTAATCACACTTTTCTCACCAACATTTTCGGTCACTATTGTGTTCATCATCTCCTTGAAGATGGTTGCAATAGTGACTGAAACATGTTGATGAGAAAAATGTGATTAAAATACATCATAAACAGTGAATTGCGTTTTGTTGGATATGTGTTTATTATGGCTTGGAACTTTGTTTGATGCTGATTGCAGGTAAGGGTGGTACAATTTAGACTATACTTTTACTAGTACTGTATTTACTCTCTTGCAAGACAAGAGTCATTCCTTAAATTTGGCACTTAAATATGTGAAGTTGACTTAAATATATGTTGTATGAAACAACTGGACTGCGCCAAATTGTCATGTGAGATCTGTGCCATTCTGGGACATTGTGCAGTGTTGAGTGGTCATTCCTTACCAGCATTTCAGGACAACCATTGGTTCCATCTTTAAGGGTCAATAAATTCAAAAGAGAACAGAGCACAACTGAAGTTAACTGACACAGTCTTCTTCTTTGGGGCTTTGTCCATTGTCATATTTGTTAAAGAGGCACGACTTTTCAGAATCCGGTTCTGTTTCCATTTATAGGCAAAGAAGAACCAAACCTGGTGCACCACATAGATTGAAACATTTTTAGTCACTGGGCACCACAGAAACAGTAACTTGTTAAGATATGCACCTGTGGACAGATCTAGTTCAAGGGTAGTAACAGGAATGTGGCTGTTGAAAAATTAACAGTTTACAATAAGACTGAAAATAAGGCTTGGACCAATCCACAAATTAAAATAAAGCCTGGACCATTCCACAAATTAAAATAAAGCCTGGACCAATCCACAAATTAAAATAAAGCCTGGAACAATCCACAAATTAAAATAAAACCTGGAACAATCCACAAATTAAAATAAAACCTGGGCCAATCCACAAATTAAAATAAGGCCTGGACCAATCCACAAATTAAAAACCATAAAAAGAGCCAGGAACTCATACTGATCAGACCACAGACATGACATACAAATTTAGAACAGATGTATTTAAAATTTTTAATACCACTAACACCATCGGTGGGGAAAATTGTGAATCTTCATGGATTGAAGTAAGTTAATTAACCAAGAAATATAAATGTAGTATTTAGTCAGGATGGAAGACAGTATGGCAGCACATCTCACCAGAAGTGACGGAAGGCTTTTAAGAAGTGCTGTGTATCCAATGCAGTGGATGAGACTGATGATGATATTTTGTGGAATGGCAGTGAAGAGGATGGGGTTGTTAAGAGTTAGTGTGAGGGAGATGAAGGCATGGCCTGTGAAGATGGATACAGTGACACTGATTGGTAGAGGCAGATAGAATCTTACATGCTTTCTGTATTAAGTGTGTGAAATTAAGGGTAAAATATTTTTTCTTAGCTGACTTTTATTTTTGGGAGGTCGTCTTAGATTGGCGGCATCTTGCAGTGTGGTAAATTTGGTATTATTTTTGTGGGAATTTTAACCACAAGCAAGCTGTGATTAAAAATTGAGAGGCATGGGGTGCAGTTGTGTGTTGACTAGGGTTGTCTTGAATGTCCTCCGTATCTTGTGACCACTTATATAATGAAGACAGTATGTTTTCTGTGAGTTGGAAACTGAGTTTTTAAATATTAATCTCAGGACCTTTGTGCTTCAAAAGTTAGTAAATATACTTTTTCTTCTTGGTGTGTACAAGTATGATCTTTGACATTACTGTGAGGTTGACGTGTTCAAATTTGGCAACTTAACTGGTTGATTGTCAATTGTCTCTTTAATATAAATTTGTTTAAAAAGTGAATTTATCTCAGTAATTAACAAACTTAATGCACAAAATTTTTGTTTTACAATAAGTTTATTTCATGCCCCTACATGTTTCGAGCACATGTGCTCATCATCAGAAGGTCAAAATTGCATTACACAGCCTCTGGTATCATCACACCTATAGGTGGCTGTCTTGTGCACAGGTTGAGAGAGGAATGGTCGGTATGCACGCATTCCAACCAATCCTTTCTCAACCTTAACTACAAGTTAAAGTTTTAGTAATTTGTAATAACTTCACTTTATCTGTGGTCCTATAGCACTGTTACAGTGCCTGCAAATAGTTTGATTACATTTAACATATGATATAAGCTGACAGAACAATGGCAACTTAAAAAGGAAGAGCTGTCTTGCAGTACTGCCATTCGGTATGTGCTTCCTAACACCTGACTGTTTGCTCAGGCTACAACTGTGCTCACCTGGTGTTGCCAATATATTTACTATCTTACAGATGTAGATTGAAGCCGAAATTCGGTGTACTGCCAGATGTGTGTGGGGTGTGCTTACCAGAAGAGACCATATTTTTGTTGGTAGATACACATCAGTCAGGACTGTTTCTGGACCTTAAGTCTCATTCTTACAAGTGAGTTTGAAAAGATCAACATTTAATAATAAGAATGTGGAATCGTGATTGTATTAATAATTTAGAGTTGAGTAATTTAAGTGTACTTTTCCAGTCTTATTATGAGAAACATTAAAGAAATTTTGTCATGTTCCATTCTCTTTGGAAAGCTACATTTGTGATTTCTTTGTAATAAATATGAAGAGTGTTACTGAGGTGATCTTCTTTCTGAGCTTTGTTCACCATCTTTCATTGTAGCACTACAGTACATTTCAGAAGCTTGCTGTGCTTCTGTCTTCAGGTAAAGGAAAGTACCTAATCTGGTAGACTCCTTAGAAAGAGCTACTGACTTAACTTGAAATATCTTTGAGGGAACTTAATACCTTGAATAGGCAACATTATACAGGGAAAGTCCTGTATGATTAATAAGATCTGTATAGGGATTTCATAACCATCTTCTCAATGTTTTGCGGCTAAATGAAATTAATAATATATTTGTATCTGTAAATATTGTTTTCAGACTATGTCTTGCCACTAAGAAATACAAATCACATCTTTTATAGGTAATTATGGCTGAAATAATAAAGTTGCTGTTATTTTTGTTAATTTTTCCTGAATATAGTGTGATCTTGTCACTGGCCTTAACCCTGTTATTGTGGCAGTAATGTTGCCTGCCCTGGTCAGCTGTGTTACTCATGACTTAATGAAATTCAAGTTGCTGACTAGTTTTGTGGCAGAAAGTAATTTCTGCAGAAGTATTCGTCCAGTATGTTTGAATTGCACACCAACATGCAAGTACCACAAGCATGTTAGAAACAGAATTAGTAACTTTCTAATGATGACAAAATTAGCTGCATCAGTCTGTAGGTGACACACCCTCAAAGAAGTTTTAAATGGGGTCTAATGACCTCCTGAAGTTTGGCAGACGTTTTAATAGTTTCTCTGTATGTCTTGTGATTTCCTTTCCTTTCAAAGTAGCGCATCATAAATTTAAAGCTCAGTCTAATGTGCAACACATTCAGATTTACTTAACTTAGCTACTTCTCTTTCACTTTTATCATACAGCCTTTTAAATTTGATTTGCTTCCTCACAGCCTGGACCCTTCTCTACATAAGTGCCCAATTCTGCATTTGGTGATATAAGCCTGTATTTAACACATTTTCTGTGCTAAGAAGTGTAGACAAGGAGTAAAATATTCAGAATAAATTTTGAACAAAGTTTCATTACCCTCTATACACACCTTAGTTTGGGATACTTTATTTTTGATTTGCTTATTTACAAATCCCTGCTGCCAGATTGCTGTGTTGACTACATTTTGTATGGTGGTAGTAATGTATGTTGGTCCTCAAATGGAACATGCTTCCTGTCACACTTCTGTTGTCTAGAATTTTGAAGTGGCACCTAGATGGCTAGAAAATTTTGCACCCCTGCATTAGACTAATATTTAGATTAGACTCGCAATAGTGTGCTGCTTTGTTTGTACAACACACACAGTTTCTGTTGCCAGATCTGAATAGCTTATCAGCGGGTTAGAGGAGCTATAAAATTGTGAATATGTAGATGAATGCTTTGTGTGATAGCCGTTCTCATAATTCTGTTGTTACAAACACTGTGTGGGGTAACCTTCCCAGCAAATATTTCTTCAGGTGCTTGGTGCAGAAAGGGTCTGTAGTCACATTCCTCCCATTGTGATCAATCACATGAAATACCATTTGCTGCTCTTCAATTTTATTTTGTCCTCAGTGCTCTGAATCAGGAATTATAGCAAATCATTGGAATGAATGTTTGAATTCAATTACTTTCTCATTGTATGGATTTATGTGTGACTCCTGTGTGTTGTAATTTCAAGGTTATGTTAATCTTCTTTGCTGTGTTTCAATTTCTTTCCTTCCAGTTCAGTTATAATCAGAGAAAGCAACTTTTCTTTTCAGTTCTTGACCAGGCAGAACATGACATTGCATGTCACTGCGTATAATGCACAGTTCATAGTTAAAACATGCAAGACAGTTTGTTGGGCAAGGTTTCAGGTTTTTGCCTTGAGGTCTTTGCTTCTCAGGTTTGTTATGCTGTAAGATGACCCAGAAGAGCAAAAATCAGTTTGTTTTGTTCCTTCTGAGTGCAGCATAGAATAAGACTGGCTTTGAAGGGGAGATCTGATGAAACAGCTGCATTTTTAGACTCTTAGCCTTGGTGTAGTTTTGTTGAGTTACAGATGTATGTCAAAATATTGTAACTTATCACTTCTCCAGATTCCTTGTAGTTATTCCAGTTTGCTTGAAGTTGCAGTATTTTTTCCACCGGGAGAGATAAATTTGTCAAGCTGGAATGTCAAGAGTTCCAGGTGTGATGTGATATTGCAACACTAATGTTTATATTATTTGTAGTGTTAGTGACAACAGTTTGAATGAAGAGGTGGGCCAGAAGGAGCTGGTAAATATTGAAGGAGTAATCTTTGATCGTCTACACACAGATGTGAAGTATGACAGTGAGAAGACACCACATGCAGAGGGTTATGGTATCCCAGGTAAGCTTATGAAATTTTAAGTACACACACACACAGACATTATTCTGGAACCTTGTGAACCTTGATATATAAGATTTCAATCTTGTGTGACCACCCACTGTAGTGTCATTATTTTGATGTTTTGTGGCTGGTTCCAACAAATGGAGACAAGACCAAGTGTTATGGCCATTTGGTGTCGCCACTCTTCTGCTTTTGTGCTGCATTACTCAAGTGTACAAGTTTATTTTGTATTCATATTAAAATCAACTTCAATGCATTTTATGCTTTTTTTAGATTTTTTATGCTTTTATTACTGGTATTTATTAAATGAAACAAAATAATACACAGACCATTTTTTACTGCTCAAAAATTTATAGTTAATTGTCACTTAGTACAACCTCTTTTAACCTTACCAACAGCCATCATCAGGTACTACAATTTAAAAACATCTTGAGAAAAGATACTGATGTACAAAGTTCAGGTCAAGAATAAAATGACGTCTCATTCTTTACAAACAGCATTCAGATTAAAATACCTAATTTTCAAAACGATTCATGTTGTAAAGTAGCCAACAACTGTATAAAATATCTTGTTAAAATATTCTGGGAACTTAATAAGCATTTTACTTAGAAAATGGATTCCTTTGCTCTTGATTATGGTGCTGGTGATGGTTTTGTCTGTTCAATTTGTTATGCACATTGAGACTGTACTGTACAGTACTCTACTGTAGTTTGTTTGTGTGTGTGTGGGTGTGGGTGTGTAGTCTGAACGCACTACACATGGCAGGCTGTGGTTTTACAGTAAGCTCATATACCTCTTATGCTGTGGAGAACTTGAAACTCTGTTCATTTTATGACAGGTGTCTTTATTGTACCTGACATAATGAACACCATGGAGAAAAGGTCTTCTAGAACACAAGCTGTTGTGTCAAATGCCATTTAAATCCCTTATTTGTTTGAATCTTCCTGATGATGTATTCTAAAGCAGAGTTGAAGAGCAATGGCAATAGAGAATCTACCTGTTTCAGACCATTCCGAATAAGAGATATATTAGATGAATGTTTGCCCTTGTGGATGTTACTGTAGGTTTCTTTTAAACATTTCTGCTGGGTCAATACCAGGGCTGTGGACTTTCTTCTTCCCAGACTTACTATGCATTGGGAGGTGAGGTGAAAACAAATACAGGATATCCAGATGATAGTTAGCCAAAAAGAAGAATTTATATCTTCAAAGATGTCAGTTTTGCATCATTAAAAAGGAAAACTCTGATAGTGATTTCAGATTCCTACCTGCCTTAGTCGATTTCAGGGTGGGCACAGCACTCCTGGTGGCACAACAAATATCCAGATGATATTTGAACTCTTTCCACATATTTTGAAGCATTTTGTGGGTTGCAATAGCCACAGCATCCCTCATGCAGGCTTTCAACTGCTGAAGATTTTCTGTTTCTGACCAGGTAGACAAGGTTCTTCCTGTAACTCCAAAGGAGAAAAATCCGGTCAGTTTAAGTCTGGTGACATAGGAGACCAAGCAATTGGCACTCCTTTAGTGATCTATCTGCAGAGCATCATGTGACTAAGGTGATACCTCACAATGTGGCTCTAGTAAGATGGTGCCCTGTCTTGTTGGAAGACAGTTGCAGGTGGTAGCTGCTGAAGTGTGTAAAGTTCCAACATGTCTAATTGCATAGTTGGTTCCAAATGAAGGAGGTTGTGGTCGCTGTATCATGCGTTAAGGCACATAACATATTCAATTTTGCACACTCTTTCCCCACATGTGACGTGAACTTTTGTTTCACCAATTATAGTAAGTGTGCCTGTTCACAAATGTACAACTTAACTGCCATGAAAGGTTACCTTATCTCAGAAGCAAAAAGAGGTCAAATATCATCAGGGTATATGTCATGCTACCAGGGTTGCCCACACAGAAATCTACTAAGGTAGGTAGCAGTCAGAGAAAACTGAGAGTTTTCCTTCCTAGTGGTGAAAACCAGACTTCCGTATAATGAAGAGATTTTGATATATAAATTTTTCTTTTCAGGCACCTATCATCTGGACACTCTGCATTCCATAACATTTATGACAGAATCACACATATATTATAATTACTTCAAAGAAAAGAAAAAATTACTATTACAACCAATTATCTCAGCCCTTTGTTCTCACTTCTGTTATATTTGGCCATGCCACCATTATCAATGTACATGGCAGTCTACACCCAACAGTGCCACTACATATGTATATGAATATTTTTTGCTTAGATCCGGGTATCAAATTACCAAACCACCACACATATAAACAGTTTTCATATGGCAGATATCAACTTCTTAAACTACTAACTACATAAACACACTTTTCTCACAGTGAGATCTCAACTTATCACATCGCTGAATACACGTAATAATGGACAGTTTCTGGGACCCATTTCTCAGCTCATTAAAAAAGTGAATATGTATAAGAACAATATCTTAGCCAACGCTCAACTTATGAACTACTGAATATAATATGAAGAGTTTTTTTGGCCCTACTCTGCTTGTCAAACCATTGCATGAACATAAAAAAACTATTCTTGGAAGCATATTTCACATCACACACCTCATCATTTTCTCACTGACACTGTTGTGGTCTTTGCCACCCATGAGAGCTCCACTCTTCCTTCTGTTGTATTTTTCCTTATAGCAGCTATACCTCACAAATTTTACTGTTATTTTGGCCATCAACACACCACACATTTTTGTGGCAACTGAATCTCCTATACATTACCCATCCTCGGTGACCTTCGACATTCTTTTCACAAGTACCCCAGTACGTGGTATTCATTCTGGTTTTCTCCCAGTGGGTCTGTATCCTCCTTTGTTTTCCTCTCACTGTTCCAGCTGTTTTGCAATCCACACTGTTTCAGTTATTCAACAGGTCCCTCTTGGGAATGTATCAAAATGCAACTGGTGCTTCATGGATTGCACAGCAGCTGCTAGCCATGTCCTTCAAAATATCATGTATCACATGTAAGCAAATATCTCATCAATCCAGTATTACTTTCTTACTAGTATTATAAGGGTGTCAAAGCCCATGAGAAGAATAAAATAACCTTCCTCCTAACCGAATCATAGGCTTTCTTTAAGTCTATGTATAGCTGATGTACTGCCCCATTGTGTCCCATTTTTCTCAAGTATTTGATAAATGCAGAATATACGATCTGTAGTTGATCTATTGTCATCCACACTGATGATTCCCATTAATTTCATCAACATATGGCATTAACCTTGAGAAAGGAATGTTGAATAACATTTTGTATATAGTGATATGCATGAAAATTAACTACCTTTCATATGAATGGGTACATTATTGACTCCTTCCACAGTTGAGGCAGTTCTTCCTTATTGCAAGTAGAATTAAGATGTTAATGTATTTCAGTACACACTGTCCAACCTTTTGCTGGAATCATATCCTGTGGAATGTTATTACTACCTTGTGATTTATATCTTTTCAACTTTTCAGTCTGCCTAACATCATTAGTCCCGTGCATATGAAATAACTGATGGAAGTTATTCTTCCACATATTCAAAATACTGTGGGTTTCTGCAAGCAGATGACCCTTCTCATCCTTTATTAGGGTAACCATAGGCTGGTAACACCCCCAAAATTCATTGATTCCTCTGTACAGTTCTCTAATATTCCTGTTCTTTCTGTTTGTTACAATCCCATTAATTTTGCCTATCAAATACTCCCTGGAATGTCTACAAGATTCATGTCTTTGCATTGTTCAGATTATCTGCAATACAGACACTCCCCAGCATGTTCCAGAAGGTCGAGTGCAAGTCAACTTTTGCGCATGTCAGAATTGAGTATACATATGAGTAACTCTCTATGTTGATGTAAGGGAGTCTGGTTAAAATACAAACTCCACCATACTGGAATCTGATTGGCTGTGACATGACTGGCCCTCCACCTGTTTTATCACCTAGGAGTATTCCTGCCTTCTTCTTCTCATGGTACTTTGATTCCCTCAAGGAAAATTGTTGCATGTTTCAAAAATGTTATTTTTTTTAATTGCACAATTCTGAAATTGTCACTCAAAATTGCATAATTTGGGGAGTGTCTGCACTTTGGCTTGAAACCTTTAACCATTGCAATTTAGCCTACTTCCTTTGACTTATAATTTTTTAATGTCCTTTATGAATCTATGGTTTATTCTGCTAGTGTTCATTCTGACCTGGCCTCTCTTTAACTGATATTTTGATATTCTGTTTAATATTTTCCCAAGCCCTGTTTATAGTCCTGCCATCATGCAAGTTCTCCAAAGCTGCAGATCTGTTTTAGACTTATAAGAATGTATGACGGAAGTAAATTTTTTAGATTTGAGTTTCTCGCAGCAGTGTTTTTGAAGACTGAAGTCTTTGGCAGTACGTAGTTATCAGTGTTGCAGGGGAGCTTGAGCATGCTGCTTCCATCTTCAGGATCATTTCTTTGACCCTGAAAATGGAGGTAGCCTTCTTCTTTGAAATGAGAATAGTTATTTACCAATTGCTACAGCATCATATCCGAGAAGACTGGAATCTTGAAGTAAATTTTTCTTCTTTCACATCACATTTCTATTGCAGTGTAGCAGAGATCTTCACTCTTCTGCGGTGTTATACAGTATAGGTTGTTAATTGGTCGCTGATGTTTCAGGACAGCTCATCAGGTCCATCTTGAAATGTAAATCTGTCCAAGAAGAATGCTGGGCAACGGACGGATGCATTATTTATTACGCAGGGGATGGTGTGGGTAGCAGTAGGTTCTCAGGGAACATAGAGGAGCCAGTCAGTTTGCTGGAGCATGAAGTTGCTACCAGGAAATGGGGGAGAAAAAATGTGAACAGAGATGCAGGATGGGTGAAACCAAAGTAAAAGTGGAAAAATGAAGGAATGAAAGAGGTTCAAGAATGAGGGACACTAGAGTAAAAATGGAAACAGTAATGATTGAAAAGAGGCTCCCAATAAGAGATACCAGAGTGAAAGTCGGGAAAGTGAAGACGTGAAAAGAGGGGGATGTGAATTTCCTCTTTTCAGTTTATCTTCCCACTTGTACTGTGGTGTCTCCTTCCTGCACCTCTTTTCATTTATCCCTTTTTATACTTCTACTCTGAACACTTCCCCTCCCTGTGTCTGTTGTGAGTTGTTAGTTTTTTAACTGTTGCTTTCGTGTGTCCCACTCCCATTACTTATTCATTTCTTCTTTTACCACTTTTACTCTGATGTCTCCAGTTCTGCAGCACTTCTCATTTCTTCACTTTTCCACCATTGCTCTGGTGTCTCCCATCCTGTGCCTCTTTTCACATATGTTTTTATTTCTTGTCTTGGTGGCAACTTCATGCTGCAGCAACCTGTTTGTCTTCTTTACCTTCCCTGAGAACTAGTCACTTCCCACACCATCTCCTATACAATAATGCACCTACCCATTGCTTGACATTCTTCTTTGACTGAGTGATCTTTGAGGATGGTCCTGATGGGTGGTCTTGAAACATGGTTAACCAATTACCAATGTATGCTGTGTAATATTCCAGAAGAGTGAAGAGATAAGTGCTGATTGCTTTGGTTATGATAATGACTAAACACAAAACATAAGGGAACTCTGTACTGTGGGAACTACTGCTTATTATTTTTAAAGAATCTTCACTGTTTGACATTTCAGGCATGAAGAATATAGTTTTGAAACTCAGAGACAACAGTGGCTCTGGGGATGCAGTGACACTTTACCTGAGTCAGTGGAGGTGGCGTGCCTATCCATTTGGCCTGATCCCAGGGGCTCGAATTTGTGCCATGTTTGTAGCTAAATATTTGTCTCGCAACAATTTCTACACTTACTATCGAACAACTGCGTTAACCAGTATAGAAGTGCTGTCTGTGCCTCAGACAGTAAAGCCTGTGTAAGTGTCATGTATTGAGGTGTGCCTGTTACTGTGTAAGAGAAGCAATATTTGGTACTTACATAGCTTAGAAATTTTCACAATTATTGAAGAAACAATAATTTGTGTGAATTCTAACAGCATTGTGGTATGTTATACAGGGTGGCCCAGGAGGAATGTGCCAGACTTCGGGAGGGTGTTCCTTATGTTAAAGTATACTGATATAACCCAAAACACCTGTGTCCAAAGTTGAACGGTTACGGAGATAATGGCCAGAGAAGTTTGAAACTTTGACAGCTGTTACACACTTATTGATTACCAAATACATATTAAAACTGGCAGG
>Ga0123354_10009959_pt1 | contig 14607 bp, 16 predicted proteins | sample TergutLab28metaG_2_FD_97872 | JGI IMG/M metagenome (GOLD analysis project Ga0123354, IMG submission 97872) | Labiotermes labralis P4 segment gut microbial communities from Petit-Saut dam, French Guiana - Lab288 P4 | ecosystem: Host-associated > Arthropoda: Insects > Digestive system > Gut ... | reverse complement strand
TTCCGTCTGGCGCTTTTCCCACCATTGTTTATAGGCGTCGCGCACTCTCCGCGAATCGGTATCCACGTATTTTTCGCTGCCGCTTTCGGCGTCTTTAATCTTTACCAAACCGACTTTCGGCATCACCGTTTCCCGTTCGTCAAAAACTTGAATCGCAACCATATCATGCTTTTTATTCGCAATAGTCAATGCATGTTGGTAATCGCTTTTATTGATATAATCGGAAAACACAAATGCCGTACACCTTTTTTTAATGGCGCTGGTAAGGTATTGCAAAACCCCGGCGATATCTGTTTTAACTTCTTGAGGTTCGAAATCAATCAGTTCCCTGATCACATAGAGGATATGTTTCCTTCCCTTTTTAGGAGGAATGAATTTTTCCACCCTGTTTGAAAAAAAGATTACGCCGATTTTATCATTGTTTTGAATTGCCGAAAAAGCCAGGGTTGCAGCAATTTCGGTAATCATCTCTTTCTTCATGGTTTCGCGCGTTCCGAAATTACGACTTCCTGAAACGTCCACCAAAAGCATTACCGTCAATTCCCGTTCTTCTTCGTATATTTTTACGAAAGGTTTTGAATAACGGGCAGTAACGTTCCAATCAATATCCCGGATATCGTCGCCGAATTCATATTCCCGCACTTCCGAAAAAGCCATACCGCGCCCTTTGAACGCCGAATGGTATTGACCGGCAAAAATATTACTCGACAATCCTCGAGTCTTAATTTCTATTTGTCGTACTTTTTTTAAAAGTTCGCTTGTTTCCACGATTGTTTGAATTAGCGTCATTACAGGCATGACCCGCAATCCCCTCTTTTGTGCAAGGGGATCCCGCATCAAGCGCGGGATGACAAATTAATTTAGGGGACTTCAACTTTATTTAAAATCTCGCTGACAATTTCTTCCGAGGTAAGATTGCGCGCTTCGGCTTCATAAGTAAGCCCGATACGGTGACGAAGGACGTCGAAACAAACTGCGCGAATATCTTCCGGAATGACATAGCCTCTGCGTTTAATGAATGCATACGACCGGGCGGCTAATGCCAGATTGATTGAAGCGCGCGGAGAAGCTCCGAAAGAAATCATGCCTTGCAAATTGGGAAGTCCATGTTCTTGCGGAAAACGAGTAGCAAAAACAATATCGACAATGTATTTTTCGATTTTTTCGTCAATGTAAACTTCATTCACAATCTTACGAGCTTCCAATATCTCCTGCTTTTTCAAAATGGGTTTAATGTCGGGTTTTATTCCGCCAATATTTTGCCGGATAATCAATTTTTCTTCATCCTTCTTCGGATAATTGATGATCACTTTCAGCATGAAACGGTCTACTTGAGCTTCCGGTAGAGGATAGGTACCTTCCTGCTCGATGGGATTTTGCGTAGCCATTACTAAGAAAGGTTCGGGAAGCAGATAGGTTTTTTCGCCGATAGTCACCTGACGTTCCTGCATGGCTTCCAGCAAAGCGCTTTGAACCTTAGCCGGCGCCCGGTTGATTTCATCAGCCAGAATAAAATTGGCAAATACCGGACCGTGTTTCACTAAAAACTCTTCATTCTTTTGACTGTAAATCATTGTCCCTACTAAATCGGCAGGAAGCAAGTCAGGAGTGAATTGAATACGACTGTATTGCGCATCTATCAAGGATGCCAGCGTTTTAATCGCTAAGGTTTTTGCCAAACCCGGCACCCCTTCCAGCAAAATATGCCCGTCGGATAACAAACCTATCAATAAAGATTCCACCAAATGCTTTTGTCCGACAATGGTTTGGTCCATGCCCATGAAAATCATGTTGACAAAACTGCTCTTACTTTCGATTCTCTCATTAAGTTCTCTGATATCAACTGTTTGACTCATAAAATATAGTTGTTATTGTTTCTAAAATCGATAAATTCATTTTAACGATGCAAAATTATAAATGTTAAAACAGTTTTCAAGTTAAAAAAAATTAATTAATCTTTTCTCAATATTAAAAAAACCTTATAAATACTTAGCGGCAATTTCCCTTGCCCTTTGAATGGAAGCTGAATCGTTGCGATTAATTCCATATTTATCGGCAGGAGGAATCGTAATTTTTACCCCTAAAGGCAATACATTCGGATTAGATAATTTCGCTTTGTTCTCTAAATAGATATATATCCAAAACGCTCTATCGCCATATTCTTCCAGCGCAATGCTCGTTAATCGCTGTCCGGCTCTGATCGTTATTTGCTTGGGTTTACCGGCATGGGCGGAAAGAGAACGGGCGGATGATATAGAGGCGGAAGACACAGAAGAGGTAGAGGTAGGAGTAGAGTCGGAAACAGGGGCGGAAGAAACTGTTTTTTCAACAGTATCCTGTTTTACCGGTTCTTCCGCTTGGGCAATACTGTCGCCGACCAAGGCTACGGAATCTTTCGGAACAACCTGTTGCGGCAATAAGGGTTCAATAACTACCGCCGAAAGTTTTTTTTCAAATTGCTTCATATAAATAATGTAGCCTACCGCCGCCAATAAAAGGACAGACAAGACAATCATGATTGCCCTCAATACATTCAACTTTTTTTTGGATTTATAATAACCTTCTTGATAATATTGTTGTTCTTCATAATCTCGATTGTTGATTTCCACTGAGGGTTGTAAGGGTTCTGAATGGACCGGGGGAACTGAGGGGACTGAGGGTTCTGAAGGTTCAAAGTATTCTAAAGGTTCTTCCGTCTTAATTTTTTCCTCTTCCCCATCATCCTCTTTTTCTTCATTTTCTCCCATCTTTTCCATCTCTTCCATTTCTCCTGATTCTTCTTCTCCATCATCATCGGAAAGTAAATTTTTCCCTTCCAGTTCAAAATCATTATCTATTTCAATCGTTTCAAAGAAAGCAAAAGGTTCGTTGATTGTTTCCGCTAATTTTTTATCGGAAGTGAAAGAGATTTTAAAATGGGCTGGAATTAAAACCCTCTCTCCGGTAGTTACATCGATACTTTCCCGATCTTCTACCGACAAAAGTTTGAAAGTTCCTAAATCTTTTATTTTTAGCGATTTGTCTTCTATCAATTTTTCGTTCATTATTTCAAAATACTCCCGAAGAAAAGTTTCTGCATCCTTTTTGGTAATTGCCGCTTTTTCAGCTAAAAGTACGGATAAATCCTGTAAGTTGATTTTTTCATTCATGGCTTCAATTCTTTAAGTTTTTTATTTAATGATATGGACGTTTTGTATTTAACAATCAATTTCGGAGGGACAAGTATTTTATTGCCGGTATTCGGATGAATACTCAATCGTTCCTGTCTTTTCTTAACTTCCAATGTACCAAAATTTATAATCGAAACGACATTATTATTGACAAGTTCTGCAGTAATTATTGCAGTGGCTGCATCTAATCTTTTCCCGACTTCCGCCTTTGGCAATTGCAACCTCAGAGCCAAAGCTGTAAGTAATTCAGAGTAATTCATAATTTTAGACCTGTTTATACTTGTTTATACTTGTTTATACTTGATTTTTCATTCTACTATGCCAAACAAATCGAAGATTTGCGTACCGGTAATTTTAACCGGATAAAATTTACCCGGAATTAAAAGTTGTTTTTTTTCTATTAACACTTCCGGATCCACCTCCGGTGAATCGTACTCGGTTCTTCCGACATAAAAATCAGGTTCTTCCCGATCGACTATTACTTTCAAAGTCTGTCCAATTTTGTTTTCATTAATTTCCTGAGAAATCTGTTCTTGCACAGCCATGAGTCGATCCATACGCTGATTTTTCACTTCCGGCTTGATATCATCTTTGTAATGTATTTGAGCATACGTTCCTTCTTCTTCGGAATAGATGAATGCTCCCAGCCGTTCAAATCGCACCGCTTTCACAAAATCCAATAAATCGTTAAAATCAGCTTCCGTCTCACCGGGATGTCCTACCATCATGGTTGTCCGGAGATGAATACCCGGCACTTCTTTCCGGATAGTTTGCACCAATTCTTGCGTTTTTTTTCGAGAAATATTTCGCCGCATCTGTTTTAGCATTGTATCGCTACTGTGTTGCAAAGCAATATCCAAATACTTACAAATATTGTTTCTTTCGCGCATCACAGCTAATATATCCATCGGAAACGAAGCCGGATAGGCATAGTGCAGACGAATCCATTCCACTCCTTCCACATCCGAAATCCGTTGGAGTAATTCCGATAAGCTGTTTTTTTGATAAATATCCTTTCCATAATAAGTCAAATCCTGAGCAATTAGCTGAAATTCTTTGACTCCCTGCTTAACAAGCGACCTGACTTCCGCCACAATCGCCTCCATCGGTCTCGATTGGTATTTTCCCGTAATCAATGGAATAGAACAGAATGAACAAGTGCGATTGCATCCCTCTGCAATTTTAATATAAGTGTAATGGGGAGGCGTAGTCAGTAAGCGTTCCGAAGCTAATTCCTGATGATAGGTTTTTCCTAAATCGGCAAAAAGCTGTTTCCAGTTAAATTTTCCATAAAATTTATCAACTTCCGGCATCAGTTCGTGAAGTTCTTTTTGGTATCTTTCCGATAAACATCCCATGACAAAAAGTTTTCGGATATGTTTATTTTTCTTTGCACTTCCAAATTCGAGAATCATCTTTATGGATTCCTCCTTTGCACTTTCAATAAAACCGCAAGTATTGATAACGACAATATCGCCTTGAGAAGATTCCGGATCGTGAGCAACCGAATAGCCGTTGGCGACAAATTGACGCATTAACAGTTCCGAATCGACTAAGTTTTTGGAACATCCCAAAGTAACAATATCGACTTTATTTTTTCTCATCGCCTCCAAACAGGGAATTGACAAATTCTCTTTTCCGGAATACCTGCAAATCTTCCAATCCTTCTCCTAAACCAATGTATTTTACAGGCACGCGCATCTGATCGGAAATACCGATTACTACCCCGCCTTTGGCAGTCCCGTCTAATTTAGTGATTGCCAATGCCGTAACTTCAGTTGCAGCTATAAATTGCCGGGCTTGTTCAAAGGCGTTTTGACCGGTCGAACCATCTAAAATCAGTAGCGCTTCATGAGGAGCATCCGGAACTACCTTTTTCATAACATTTTTTATTTTAGTTAGCTCATTCATCAAGTTAACTTTGTTATGAAGCCGTCCGGCAGTATCAATAATCACCACATCAGCATGATTGGCAACCGCTGAATTAATGGTATCGTAAGCGACGGAAGCCGGATCGGCGCCCATTTTTTGTTTCACAACGGGTACGCCTACCCGTTCGCCCCAAATAGTTAGCTGTTCCACTGCCGCTGCCCGGAAAGTATCGGCTGCGCCCAGATAAACCTTTTTCCCATTTTTCTTATAATGATAAGCCAATTTGCCGATTGTCGTGGTTTTTCCGACTCCGTTTACCCCCGCCACCATAATGACGTATGGCTTTTTACCTTCCGGCAATTCGAAATCATTGCCTTCTTCCGGTTCATCGCCAGTCAATAAAGAGGCGATTTCATCTCGAAGGATAGTTGAAAGTTCTGTGCTGTCTAAGTATTTATCACGGGCAATCCGTTTTTCTATCCGTGAAATAATTTTCAGCGTAGTTTCTACGCCAACATCCGAAGCAATCAGAACTTCTTCCAAATCGTCCAAAACAGCTTCGTCTACTTTTGACTTGCCGGCAATTACCCGCGTCAGTTTTGAAAAAACATTCTCCTTCGTTTTGGATAATCCTTTATCTAAATTTTCCTTTTTATCTTTTGAAAAAAAATCCAATAGTCCCATATAGTAATTTACTATTTATCATTTACTATTTATCATTTGATTGCGAATCATCAGCAATCCTCTACAAAGATACGTAATATTGGTAAAATAAAAAAAAACTTCCTTTCGATAAAAGTCATCGAGAGGAAGTTTTTATATTGCCGTTGTACATCATCCGGATGAAAAACAAACATGAAATTGTTTTTCATCTATTTGATTATAAATTATTTGAAGTAGTCTTTAACTCTTTCGTTCGGAACCATTTCTTCTTTAAATACATAAGCTCCCGTTTTTGGTGATTTAATCATTTTTATCACTTTTGAATAGGAACGTCCTTCAGTTTTTTCGCGGTATCCCGCAACGGTTTTCTTTGCCATAGCTTATCGAATTATTTAATTTCTTTATGAACGGTCATTCGTTTTAGAACCGGATTGTATTTTTTAAGTTCCAATCGTGCGGTTGTATTCTTCCGGTTTTTAGTAGTAATATATCTGGATGTTCCGGGTAAACCGCTTTCTTTATGTTCGGTACATTCCAATATTACCTGTATTCTGTTTCCTTTTGCCTTCTTTGCCATTAGTAATCCTCCTGTTACATTATAAGTTTAAATACCCTTTTTCAGCCGCCTGCTTGATTGCAGCATTCAGTCCCATTTTATTAATGGTACGCAAACCATTAGCGGAAACGTTCAGGTCAATCCAACAATCCTGTTCTACCCAATAGAACTTTTTTGTGAACAAATTTACATGAAATTTTCGCTTTGTTTTGAGGTTTGAATGCGAAACATTATTGCCCACCATTGCTTTTTTCCCGGTAATTTGACAGATTCTTGACATCTTATTTCTCTTGCTTTTAATTTTTTACTGCTAATTTTGAATACTCGATTCGTATTGAGCGTGCAAAGGTAAGTAATATTTTTGTTTTATGCAACTATTTATTTTGATTTTTTCATCGGCTGTATAAAATAAAGAAGCCATCTATTTTTGAAATAAATTATCGGCTTCTTTGAACGTTGTTTTATAATTCCAAAAAAATACTTACCTTTACCGCAATTTATAATTAAACTAACTTATTAGTCATGAGGAACAATATTTTTGAATTAACAACAAAAGAGTTAAAGAACATTGCCGACAATCTTCAAAAGAAAATTGAAGAAGGCCTTGAAAAAGACGGTATGGAAATTTCGTGTATTCCTACGCATATCATACCGAAGAAGGAAATTACAGATGGAAAAGTATTGGTATTGGATTGGGGAGGAACCAATTTTAGAGCAGCCATTGTTGAATTTAAAAACGGAAAAGCAAAGATTATTGAGACTTTGTCGAAAGATAAAAAATATCCTTTATCGGCAAAAGAAACCGTTGGCTTCGATCACAATAAGCTGCATGAAAAAATGGCCGGCTGGATTGGAGAACTTAAGAGTTTGGATCAAGAAGTGACGAAGATCGGCTATTGCTTTTCTTATCCGGCAGCTTCCCGGTTGAATGGAGACGCCATCCTGCTTCGTTGGACGAAAGGAATTGATATTCCAGATATGATCAATAAGCCCGTAGGCGAACCGTTGATGACATTTTTGAACAATCACAAAGATATTAAAACCACTTTTACCGATATTAAAGTAATCAATGATACGGTGGCTTGTCTTTTTGCCGGATTGAGCGAAACCGGCTATGATTCCTATATGGGATTAATTGTTGGAACCGGTACCAATATGGCCAGTTTAATGCGTTTAGACAAGATTTTAAAATTAAAGAAAGAAGACGGCGGTTCTATTCCTGTTAATCTGGAATCAGGTAATTTTTATCCACCGTATTTGACCATCGTCGACGGTTTGGTTGATGCCATGTCGAACAATAAAGGGCACCAACGTTTCGAAAAAGCTATCTCCGGCGGTTATTTGGGAGAAATATTTAAAACGGTTTTCCTTCAGGAAAAAATCGATTATACTTTCGACGGCGGAGCTTTGGCCGGCTTGATTAACCGTCCGGAAAGTCATCCGGAAGAACAAACGGCGGTTGCTCAATGGATCTACGACCGGTCTGCCCAATTGGTCGCCGCATCGCTGGCAGGTCTGGTTCAAGTGCTGGTCGCTCAAGATTCGTCAATTCGAAAGATTTGTCTGGCGGCTGACGGAAGCGTATTCTGGGGTAAAGATAAAAACAACCAGCCCTATTATAAAGAATTAGTTTCAAAAGAATTAAATCTTTTATTACCCGAAGGAGTCAGCATAACCATCATCGATGAAATGGCGGATCCTAATTTGATTGGTTCGGCTATTGCAGCGTTGTCATAGATAAAGCAAAGGGCTAAAATTCGGAAATTAACGACATCCATTTTCCCGCCGATGATCCCCAGACCTCTTTATAGGTTGCTGTATTGAATTGCGGCCAGTAGGGCGAGTCTTCGTTAAATCGTGATTGCATGCCTACCGGTATTTCACCTACCGATTCTCCGGGTAAGGCGCAATACTGTTGCGCATAGTTGCTGCCCTCGCCATAAATAAGCGATTGACCGAAAGGATTTTTCCCTACAATCCAAAAGAGCTGTTCTTCGGCAATATCTATTAGCGCTTTGTCTCCAAGGAATTTTCCGCATAAAGCGGCCGATTTTCCCGTTGCTAACTGAACGGCTACATTTCCTCTGAAGGAGAACCAGACAGGGAATCTCCTCAGGTAATGCTCGTCGTCAAGCTTAACGCCATTGTGAAGTTGTTCGGCATAATCTTCAGAGACGCCTCCGGTTACCCGTATTTGTTGGACATAGAAGTTCACCGAATCTTTTACCTCATCGACATGATATACGCCGGAAGGTAACATCCCGTAAGGCTGTATGTACTGCATAATTGTTTTCAGATAACCGGCATAAAGTTTTATAGCGTTTACCCAAGTTTGATAGTCGGGACTATTAGGTTGCGTTTCACACAAGGCAGTGAGCGCCTGGATATAAACTTGGTCACGCGATTGGTGGTTGAAATGTTCAATGGATTTCCTGTTCGTATCCCGGTAAAAGAAGCCGGAAAGGCGGTCTTTATCCTGTAATGGCTCTGTTCGCTGGCATGACAATGTATAACGTATGGCTTCAGCCGCTTTGCCGGCATAACAGGAATCACCCGTCAGTTTGTACATCATGCTTGACGCAAAAGAGATATGAGCCATATATTGACTTTGTGAAGCCATATAGGCATGACCTCCACCGTCGCGTATGCGTTCGCCGTAACCCAATTCTTCAAAGCGTTTCATTGCAAAAGCATAATCTTCTTTGGCAATTTTGCGAAGGTGATCCTTCATTTCCAAGTCATTGTCAATCATCATAGAAGCAAATGCCTCGACAATAGCGTATCCGAAATTTTCAAAGGCTCCGTTATGTATCCTCACCTGTCTGCGTCCGGCATCGTCAATGGTTCCGATGAAACCATCGGTCCATAAATTTGTTCCCCAAGTTTGGACGCGGTAACCATCCCCCAAGCGTGTCTTCAATAAGAAATCAACTCCCCATAAAGCTTCTTCCATAAGCCTGTTGTAAAGTTCGATGTCGTTTTTCTCTTTGGCTCGTTGCGCCATTTCTAAGAAGGCGTAGGTAATCTCTCCAGTCTGAAGGGATTGTTGCGACATGTCGCCGGCGTCGTGCCAACCTCCATTGATAGTAAATAAATGTCCATTGAACTCGCCGTTTAAATCGGTGTGGCAGGTGGCATGTTTTTCCGGCACAGGATATCCGCAACGTTCGCAAAACATGAAATTCAATACCCGCCAAGCCGAGTCGTCCCATAAGTTACGGTTGATATAGAATGGAGCGCTGCTTATGTCGCCAACCCTTAGCCTGTATTGTCCTTCTTTAGTAAAATCGGTAAAATCCATTGTCTGAAAATTTCCGATATATGTGGTTGCCGGTTTAATTTCTCCTTCATACGCCACTTGCAACGTCGTATAATCGATAAGTTGAAACTTTCCATTATGCTGTTTCACACTGGTAAGCGCCGTCTTTTTACTCTCCGGCCGGTATCCTGATGTGGAAAATATAATGCGGTCGCCAGCCGGTTGCCAGCCGCTGACGGTTTCAGGATTTTCAACGGTTTGCAATTCAACGCAGTCAATATCGAATTGAAGAGAATCGCCCATCGTTTCTTCACGTCCAAACGTTTCAATTGCAAAGGAAAGTTTGGTTACCTTGTCGCGCGGCAATTCCGTCATTTCAACAAAGCACTCGTTCCACCGGCGATTTATCAGGTTAATTTCATGATATCCTTCCCGTTCATATTTGTCAGGAATTTTTATCTTGCCATCGTTTTCCACATACAGATTGAGATAGATGCTACGGGCTCCCTCGCAATCGGGATAAATGTAGAATTTAATCCGGTTGTATTTCTCCCAATTTTTACCGCCTGCTTCAAAATCGGCTTGCGAGGCGCCAAAACCCAGTCCCCAATCGGGAAACTTTGCCTCTCTTGTGGGAGCTGTCAGTCGTAAACTATGTTTTCCTGTTATGCTCCTTTCGTCGGTTAGCATCATATTTCCGATACCTTTGTGCGACCATTGGTCAAGATTTTCCATATCACAGAGCATGTCGGATTTCAGTACCTTCTTGGTAAGTCCAAATGTTTCAAACGATTTGCTGTAATCAACCGGTAAAGGTCTGTGTATATACCCTGTTTGACGAATATCATTCTTCAATTTTTCGTCAACCTGTCCGTAAATAAAGATGAAGGCGCTTACGTAAATAAACGCCGCAATTGTTGCGATTATTCGTTTCATGTTTTTATGGATTAAATTTATACCGTTATATTACTGCGTATTACATATACTATTCAATTCATCGAACACAGATGTTTCTGTTGTTCGCATAGCTTCCAAAGTCATGCTCAATACTTTATCCAAATCCCATCCTAACAGATCCGCTCCCGATTGAATGACCTCCCGCGAACATCCGGCGGCAAAGCATTTGTCTTTGAATTTTTTCTTTACGCTTTTCAATTCCATATCGGAAACACTTTTCGAAGGACGCATCAGTGCAGCGGCTCCAATCAAACCGGTCAGTTCATCCGTTGCATAGAGTATTTTTTCCATTTCATGTTCCGGTTTAATATCAACCCTCAGGTTATATCCATGAGAGCAAATCGAACGAATAACATCGTCTCCATATTCTGCCGATTTTAAAATTTCTACCGCTTTAACACAATGCTCCTGGGGATACATTTCAAAATCAATATCATGTAATAACCCGATTATGCCCCAATAACCGGCATCGTATCCCAATTCTCCGGCAAACCATTTCATTACCGCTTCAACCGTTAGCGCATGTTGAATATGAAATTTTTCTTTGTTGTATTTTAACAGAAGATTTAGCGCTTTTTCCCGTTCCATACTATTTATTTATCAATTCTTAATTCATCAATTTCTTTCTACGTCTTATTCTTTTATCCAAAAATTCCAACCGACAAAAGCTTGTAATAACAGCATTTCCAGTCCATTTTTGACAACGGCGCCATGTTCTTCGCCTTTTTTCATAAAGAGAGTTTCATCAGGATTATACAATAAATCGTATAATAAATGTTTAGCCGTAAGAAACTGATAGGGAATCAAGGGGCAATCGTCAACATCCGGCCATAAACCAACAGGGGTGCAATTAACCACAACCGTACGGGCTTCCATCACTTCCTGCGTCAATTCGGAGTAAGTAAGAATTTGTTCCGATGATTTTTGGCGGGAAACGTATGTCGCTTCAAGTCCTAATTGCTGTAAGCCGTAATAAATAGCTTTAGCAGAACCTCCGGTTCCCAGAACGAGCGCTTGCCGGTGATACGGTTTTAACAATGGTTTAATCGATTCTTCAAATCCGGTAATATCCGAATTATATCCACTCAGCTTTATCTTTTTTTTCCGACGATCTATTTTTATAACATTCACAGCGCCAATCTGTTTGGCATTGTCATTAATATAATCTAAATAAGAAATTACCTGTTCCTTATAAGGTATCGTCACATTTAATCCTTTCAATTCCGGATTATTCCGAATGATGGATTTCAATTCCTTAATCGAAGCAATCTCAAAATTGATGTATTCTGCATTTATTCCTTCCGCAGCAAATTTATTATTAAAATAATCTTTTGAAAAAGAATGTCTTAAGGGAAATCCAATTAATCCGTACTTGTCCATTTAGTTATTTAAATATGCGTCTATATTATCCTTAATCCGCTCTAAAAGGTTACGGACGTCCGATTTAATAAACTTTTCTCCTGTAATATGTTCATACAATTCAATATATCTTTCGGAAACGCTATCGCAATAAGTCTGGGTCATTTCGGGAACCTTTTGTCCGGTTTTTCCTTGAAACCCATTTTCCATTAACCATATACGAACAAACTCCTTAGAAAGTTGCTTTTGTTCTTCTCCTTTTTCAAACCTTTCCCGATAACCGTCGGCATAAAAATAACGGGAAGAATCAGGGGTATGAATTTCATCAATCAAATAGATTTTACCGTCTTTTTTCCCAAACTCATATTTGGTATCCACCAGAATTAAACCCTTTTGAGCCGCTATTTCGGTTCCTCTCCGGAACAAAGCTTGCGCGTAGCGTTCCAATTGTTCATAATCTTCCCTGCTTGCTAATCCACCTGCAATTATTTCCGCTTTGGAAATATTTTCATCATGACCTTCTTCTGCTTTGGTAGTTGGCGTCAGTATCGGTTCCGGAAATTTTTCATTTTCGCGCATGCCGTCCGGCAAAGCAATTCCACAGAGCGTTCGAGCGCCGGCTTTGTATTCCCGCCACGCGCTTCCGGTCAAGTATCCGCGAACAATCATTTCCACTTTGAAAGGTTCGCAACGCAGCCCTATGGTTACCATTGGGTCGGGAGTCGCTAATTTCCAGTTAGGCAGAATGTCAATAGTCGCATCAAGAAACAAGGTGGTAATTTGATTCAATACTTGCCCTTTATAAGGAATTCCTTTCGACAATATCACATCGAATGCCGAAATCCGGTCGGTAGCGATCATCACCAAAATGTCGTTCCCAATGGAATAAACATCCCGTACTTTCCCATGATAAACCTGTGTTTGTCCCGGAAAATTAAAATCCGTTCGAGTCAGTGTATTATTCATAATTCTAAATATTAATTAATTTGCTAATATGCTAATGTGCTAATTCTTTTTCGTAGGCTTCCACTATTCGCTGCACTAATTTATGACGGACAATGTCTTTTTTATTAAATTCAATCTGGGCTATTCCCGGTATTTTATTCAAAACGCGCAAAGCATGAATAAGTCCCGAAGTTTGCGAGGGCGGTAAATCGATTTGCGTGATATCGCCCGTAACAATCATTTTGGCATTCATCCCCATCCGCGTCAAAAACATTTTTATTTGCGGAATACTTGTATTTTGAGCCTCATCAAGAATAACAACCGCATCGCTTAAGGTTCTTCCGCGCATAAATGCCAAAGGAGCAATCTGAATCACTTTGTTCTCGACATGTTCTTTCAGTTTTGATACCGGAATCATATCTTCCAGCGCGTCATACAAAGGTTGAAGATAGGGGTCGATTTTTTCTTTCATGTCGCCCGGAAGAAAACCTAATTTTTCACCGGCTTCCACTGCGGGACGACTGAGAATGATTTTCCTTACTTCTTTGTTTTTCAATGACCTGACAGCTAATGCAATTGCCGTATAAGTCTTGCCGGAACCCGCCGGTCCGATAGCGAACAATAAATCATGATCGTCAAACGCTCTGACTAATTTCTGTTGGTTTTCGGTTCTCGCCTGAATCACGCGACCATTTATGCCATGAATAATTAAATTTTCTTGTTTTTGAAGCGCGTTAAGAGCATCGGTTTTCCCTTTAACTATATTGTTAATCAGATTCTCATTTAATAAATTGAAGTCAAAGCAATATTTTTCCATTTCCCGAATTTTTTCTTCAAATCCGGACAATTCCAATTCTTCGCCGATTACCTTGATGATATTTCCTCTGGCAACTATTCTCAACTTAGGAAATAAAGACTTAATCAATTGGAAGTTGGAATTATTTGCCCCAAAGAAAACGACAGGATCGGCGCCATCTAAAATAATAATTCTTTCTATCATCCGCTCTTATTTTCCCTTCAACTTTTTTGCTACAAAAGTAGTTATTAATTTGGAAATTTGAAAATATTTCAGGGTCGACGCATTAAAATAGACGCTATGATATGAAAATCAAATTCCAAACCATACTGTCTAAAGAAAGCGCAAGCAGCAGTTCAACCGATTATTATTATATATGGAGCGCTTTAAGGAAAGGGTACGCATTGTATATGAAACAGTTGCAGCCTTGCGTAACTGACCCCCTCAACCTTGCGTAACCGACCCCTCCAGCCTTGCGTAAGGCTGAAGGTCAGAGTTACGCAAGGTTGAACTGCAAGCTTACGCAAGGTTGAGCTTCAAAGGTCTATTGGCTGAACCCCGAAGATACGCAAGGCTGGAAAAGGATTGCCGGTCACGAACAAACGCGTAGCGTTTCCGCATTTATAGCGCATACTAAAAGCAGAGCAGACGGAAAGCTATACTGTATGAATATGACCACGAGAATCCTTTATGAAGTGCGAAACATTAAAAAACAATTGTACAATTCCTTAAATCCGCAAGAAAAAAATTTTGTTAATTAAAGAATAATATTTATAAATTAATTATAATTTTAACACTTTAATGAAAGGGCACAATTATCCCTCAAAATGTTTATTAGTTGAATTTTTCTTTGTTATTTACTCTCTGTTCTTCCGTTAACGGATGATTCCTTACCCCTTTTTCACATACCTTGTTTATCATTTCTATTGCATACTGAGGCTCTCCACTATATGCTGAATCCGCATAAAATGCCTCTCCCCTGTCTTCCTCATCCAACAATATATCTGTTGCCTGACTGTCGTGTACACTT
>Ga0123354_10009957_pt1 | contig 14608 bp, 10 predicted proteins | sample TergutLab28metaG_2_FD_97872 | JGI IMG/M metagenome (GOLD analysis project Ga0123354, IMG submission 97872) | Labiotermes labralis P4 segment gut microbial communities from Petit-Saut dam, French Guiana - Lab288 P4 | ecosystem: Host-associated > Arthropoda: Insects > Digestive system > Gut ... | reverse complement strand
AAGGTGGGAGGAGAAGAGAGGAGAGCGGAAGAGGGGGGGGGGGGGGGGGGGGGGGGGGGGGGGGGGGGGGTGGGGGGGGGGGGGGGGAAGTCCCCTTAAATGACGCTGCTGATGACGACATTGAGGCCATACACCGCATCTGGTATCAAAAGCTGACGTGAAGAGAGCGAGGCGTGTTAAAAACACGCGCAAACGGTGCGCATACACGAAAAGATGAAGGAAAACCACTGGTTGCCAACGCGTCAACTTGGAGAGGCGGAAATGTATTCATGTAAGCAGACGTTTATACCACATACGCTACTTTGCATGGAAGTTCGAATCACAGGTTTTCAAACGGAAATCGATGAAACACTATGCAACACGACCAAAACCTCGACAAAACTGCAAGATGTGTTTTTTTACTTAGCCAGAATGTAAAATATTTTAATATACAGCGTCGACGATTACATAAATCAATAAGTATGACGGTGAAAACTTGTTCATTGCCTACACACGTTATCTGGTCCCGAAATGAGAGGGTACGCAAACTGCCAGGGCCCTAAATTCAGCCTTTTAACGCGAAGTTTTATTCCTCGTTACCTACTATCGAGATCTTATGTCAGTTCGTCAGCTTCCTTATTCAAATACAAATGATACCGTACAGACGTTCAATGTTTTAACATGTTGCCTCTACCGTGAAGTGACTTTTGGGACACCCTGTACATTAATTTTATGATTTATTTGATGACACTGCCAGTATGTACTTAATATACAGCGCCGAATAAAAAGATTAATATTTAATACATTGACAGGGACTGAAAAGGAAGCGGTTATGGATTTTTTTTGTTATCCCATAACTAGAATAGCGGAAATATGGGACATCACGAAACACCCAAGATAGGATAATCCGAATTCAAACGTAGATACGATTCGCGTATCTCTGAAACAAATGCCAGAAGAGTGCCGACTGAGCCAACTTCATAGGAAAACGTAAATATCAGTAGTCACGGACCAGTCATTTTGAAACTCCGGATGTACATCACGTCTCTGAGTACAAAACTATTTCGGCGTTTTACAACTGAAACGTGCCAATAAACAGTACCAACACGACCGGAGTCTTTACGTTTTCAGCGACGTCCAACAGACAACGGTCTTTTTCATGCATATTCTGAACAGCATCCATCACCCCAGCTTCTTTTAAACCACAAAAATCTCGTAAATTAGCTTTGTTTCTGTCTTCGGGCGACACATACACTAAAGCATCCTACTTCGTTGGAATCTCTGCCAAAGCCAGTCTCAAACTGGGGCCTTCCAGCAGCACGACGCCACTTTACTGTGTTCACTAGAGGTCGTCACAGTAGCGCACTCTGATGAGTTGAATGCAGATCACATATACACGAACCCATTTATTTGCGATCTACCTTAATATTATCCCCTCGTCTACGCTTAGATCTCACACCCCCAAGTTATCCCTTACCTTGAGACTTCCCGACAAACACTTTGTATCCACTTCTCATCGCCCAAGTGCCCCGAATATCTAAACCTCATACAGGACGTCACCCTAATCAACTCTGACGAAGAGGGCAAATTACGAAGCCCACCATTATCAACTTTCCTCCGTTACCTGTTATTTCTCAACAAGAAGACTATATTCAACAGCAAACTGGACTTAAACTCAAGGAATAAACTAGTAACGTGCCACATTTGGAGCACAGTTTTGTGTGGTGTTGAAACTTGGACACTTCGAAAATTAGATCAGAATTACCAGGAATTTTTTAAACGTAGTGCTACAGAAGGATGGAGAAGATCATTGGGACCTTTGGTGTGAAATATGAAGAAGTATTACATGAAGTCAAAGAGGCTAAAATTCCTACATAAAGAGAGGGGAGGCTAACTGCATTGGTAACACTTGCGTAGGAATTACCTTCTAAACACGTCACCGAAGGAAGGATAAAAGGAAGGACATATAGAAGTAACGGGAAGACGAGGAAGAAGGCTTAAGCAGCTACTGGATGAGGTCAAAGAAACTAGAGGATACTGGAAATTGAAAGAGTAAGCACTAGATCGCAGTCTTTGGAGAACTCGCTCTGGAAGAGATTATAAACCTGTCGTAAGGCAGACTGTGGAATGAATGACCCTGCTATTTCCTCGTCGATTCAAATATTCCATTCAGCACTCAATTATTACCCCTTCAATGGCGCTGCGGTACGAATTCCAACTACTGTCCCAGACAAACGGGCATTAATTGAAATGCTTTCACGGCCGTAAGGTGCACCGATACCGGCAGCATGTGAAATACGCAACACGCGGATTTCCAAATTATTATTGTGAATTTCAATAGACGGGTCCAATTTTATTTTCCGGAAAATCTCTCAAGTTCAAAAGCGGCAGCCCCTAAATATGAGAAGCTTTAGAGACGCCACCACCAGACGGTGAGAAATAACGTGCCCATTGAATCTCGACACTGGACCAGGTACAGTGAAAAGCGCCGAGTTTAACTCCACATCGCACTGGTAAGGGTTAAAGGCCCGTACAGTACACCGAGGCCGGCACCGAAGCGTCAAATCCCCTAACAAAGTGTTTCTCAACCTTTGTGAGACTGCAGCCCGGTAAATTCTTTTTCCAAAGACGAGGGCCCGGTCCCATCAGATTTACTCGTCAGTACCTTTCCATTTTTTTAAGTTAACACATTAAACTAACATAAGTATTAATAATTAATTACGGCATAATCATAAAGAGTATTAGTACAATTATGTGTACTGTGTGGCATGTTGACAAATACAAAATTACATTTAAATTAGTTATCAATTCCAGGAGAATCTTTCGCGGCCCGGTATAATTGATGCAAGGACCCGGTACCGGGCCGCGGCCCAGCGGCTGAGAAAAACTGCCCTAACACGTACACATGCTCTTCCTTTCATTAGTTGGAAAACCAAGTTACACAAACCCATTTGAAAGACAAGGTAAAATACAGTACTGTACATCTCAATGAATAAACTCTGGACAGGGGAAGGATTAGGAACAGAACATTCTCAGGCATTACCTGAAATTTACGATATAATCAGACTCACCATGCGGTCGTCTTGTGTGTCCGCCCTCAGAGAAGAGAAACTCAGATCCACATAAATAAATAATAAAAAAAAAAAAACATAATATACTCACAAAGCTATTCATCCTCTGTTGCACACCCAATGTTTGTATGTCCAACAGCTGAAAAAGCTCATTCCCTACCTCAGCGTCAAACAATATTCCCGTCCCAGTACACCATTCATTATGACACTTCCCATCTCTCGCTCAGAAACGTCTGAGTATCTCCAGGCATCAACTCTTCTGAAGACACATACACCACCCAATAAAGCAGGCTGTACACGGAATCAGAAATGCCACATGTAAGAAATAATTCGGCATATACTCCAAGTTTCGGGGACCGCGGTAGCACAGTGGTCAAGGTACTGTGCTACAAATCGGAAGGTCGCTGGCTCGATCCCAACTGGTGTCATTGGATTTTTCATTGACATAAAATCCTTCCCATCGCACTATGGCTCTGGGGTCGACTCAGTCTCTAACAGAAATGAATACCAGGAGCATTTCCTGGGGGTAAATGCGGCCGGTGCGTAAGGCTGACAACCTTACCACCATCCTGTACCGTTGTCACGAAATCTGGGAACCTTAACTTCCTAGAACCCTCTGGGCCAATCCAGGCCTGTAGCGGAACTGATTTACCTCTTACTCCAAGTTTCATTGTAGTGAAGCTTGTACAAACAATAAGCAGAGAAAAGGAAGTAAACTCAGAATGAAAACAAAAACTCGTTAGAGAACAGACAGTCGATATTTGCCACAAACACAATACCCACACAACAAACAATTTGTACAGTTAGTGTTGATGTATTTTGAAATGGACCAAACTCAGAGCTTGTATAGAGGAATTTATTTATTTATTTATTTACAACGCCTTTAACACTTAAAATTATATTATGGTAAGAAAACGCCGGATTGGTTCTGAGTACAGACACACGTGCCCTCTAGGTTGAGGGTTGGGCGTGGGGGTACAACCCTCACATCATAAACATTCGATTGTCTCGAAACTTCGGGAATGAGGAGGTCTTGGTTCTAAAATGTGTCCAAGCACCGTAGAAAAAAAAGACATGATTGGTCGAGAGAGCAGCCCGTGCGTAATTTGGGGGGTGGGGGGGGGGGTAGGGTCACGAATTTGTATGGAATGAGTAAGACCATTGAAACCTGCCACAACATCCTGTCCCCAAATATGCTGAAGAATTTCTACCCACTCGACAGCGAAGTTATGTGAACAAAGTGCAGCAGTCCGAACTCCCATTAGAGTTCGTGAACAGAAATTCCCTATCACACAGTATTTCGATTTACCACCACCTTCGTTATACAGACACGAATTGCGGTGAACAAAATCTGACGCTATATCGGGGATGAACTGTAGAAACTGCAACAGGTGAGTTGCACTCCAACGGAATACACGTTTCCAAATGCGCACTTTGTTACCTTACACTTCGTGGACCCTCGATTTCGTGTACGGCTACGCTTTATCTACCGTTGTAACACTACATCTAATGGCACCTAATGACATTAAATATAGTCAGGAGTTAGGTCGATGATTTTAGTACAGTCGATCTCGGTTATACCGTAATGAAAGGGACTGAAGAGTCAGTGTCGTTATAAACGGGTGTAGTTATAAACGGGCGTCGTTATAAACGTGCGTAGTTATAACCAGTATAATGTTATGGTAAACAGTGAGGAGTTAAACGATGCCACAAAATATTCTGACGTTACAGGCGAGGGGTTGCTTACACCGATATCGTTATATCAGGGTTCGACTGTATTTTGTTAAACAGGCATGAACACCGAGAAACATTTATATAAAAGGTGTAAAGTACGTCTTCATGACATACAAGCTTTTGCCCTTCACTGCTGTTCTGTCCAACTAACCGAGGCAGCTCTACCGCTATAGGAAACCAGCCACTGGATGGTGGTGGACAGAGAAATCCCACAATTTTCCATGACCACCCAGGACTAAATTAAAAAAAAAAATCCCCATCAATGTTCAAGCCTCCTTTACCAGTTCACAGAAACCAGAGGAGTGAAGTGTTTACAGCACAGTTCCAACGAACTCATCTCCCGATGACCTTCTATAGGCAATTTCCCCTCGACCCCAAGCGTCCACTTGGCGTCGTAAGAGTCCGACAAACGCGTCGCCATGGAAGCCCGATCGATAATGTAGCTCCGTCTTTTAGCAGACGGCATGCATGGCAGAGTAGTGGTTTAGTGCTAAATGAAGTGTTAAGCGTATGCCCACCGGAGTGGCAAGACACGCTCGCTCCAGTATAGCAAAGTCACCTAAATGCTCGTGGCAAAATATGGCGTGAGCTTTGTCTCTGCACAGTTTCAAATCCAGCCCCTTGCTGTATATTAATCCACAATAAATATTCTGCTGTGGGCTGTCACCCAGCGAAGGGAACCGTCTTAGCATGAACTTTGGAAGGTCGTGGTCATGAAATATTAATGTTGTTCTGCCGGATCGAAGGCTGTAAGACTAACAACCGTAAGTTATTTTATTCTGGGTAGAAATGCTGGGCCACAACGGTTGTTACATTTTACGTACGTTCATTCGTCGCATCAAGAAGCTAGTGTGATTCGAGGAGGGGTTACTCGTTACTCACAGTGTGTTCCAAAAGGTGAGTCCCACACTTGTTACGTTACGCGGTAACGTTACAAGTGTGGACCCACCTTAAAATGTGTTCCTCATCACAGCTGGAATGAGTAAGAGTAAGAGATTTTGTCGGTGCCACAAGCCCGAAAAAAAATTTCCTTGGATGGCAAAAAAAGTTCCTTCTACTCGAATTAATTATTGCCTGGAAAAGCACAATACATCCACCTGCTTCTCTCTATTTATCTCACTGAAACACACACACCCCCACACAAGCTACGTAAAAAGTCACGTTAAGAGAATGGTATAATATTCACGCGATAATCCACGGCCATCTTTATTGGTAATTTATTCTTACAGCAAAGGGCAATTAACTTCGTCTGCCGGAGAGCTGGCACTGCTAAGCTGCATTACATGCTCGATGCTCAAGTCTTTCATCAGCCTCGGCCCTGACGTCAAAGAGAACATACAATAACGGGCCGTCGTACTAATCACGCGCTACTCCAAGATACTGATCGATACCTACTGTGATTATCTATAGTAATCGAAAACAATCGACTTGGGTTGTGACTGTCACACCAAGCGCATTATATAAGGTAGATCTACATTAAATATAGTCGATACAAGTATGTATATATATATATATATATATATATATATATATAAATATAAATTGTGTCCCCTAAATGTCATGTCAGGAAAACAGAGAAGGGAGACTGAAGTTTCATGCATTCCTGATCACGTCAGTAGACGAGGGTGGCCGTCGGTTTCAGGCGCTGTCCGCTTTACGCATTGACAAACTGAATATGACGTCCAGCAGGCTCCACTTTTCATCTGGATGCTATGGTCAAGATAAAGAGAAGCACCCTTTAGGTAACCACACCATCTCAAGAAGAAGAGTCTTTTAACAATCTAACAGTTGCTGCGCTGGTCAGGAAATTCGCCGCATTTGATGAAACTCGAGAAGAAAACGACTGGTCCCATGTTACCACGGCATGTGTACTGAAGTTGCGCGTGGGACCCCCCAAAAGGCGAAAGATATCGGTAACATCAACCTGCATTTGTACCTCATCAGTTTTCATTCAGCCGCCCTTCCAGTATTGCAACATTTGATGCAGCTTCACTGATATAAAAACCCAAAACAATAATCTTCGATCCATTTCCGAGAAGAAGTGTGTGAGGACTTGTGAAATATAACGAATGAGAATCAGTATTGCACTTCATTTCAAGAGTCTGCGGTGTCTGAAACTGAAGAAAGGAGTAGCGTCCCTCGTAACCAGGCCGATGTTCGATACATGGTGTCAGAATGTGTTTTACTTATCGGTGTTAATACAAAATCTCAGAGATAAAAGATTGACCCAATAATTTTTGTTGCACTTATAGCACACCATACGCCACGAGTGTGCATTACAGCATTACGAATATTAGCATGGCGCTTTATGCAGGCCAGTACCTGTTACTATCAGAGGTCACGTATCCAATGAGATGACGCCAGGCTTCATCTCATTGGATACGCTAGTAGTAACCAATTTCATGTTTTGTTTACATGTAAAATAACCACTGCCACCGGGTAACAACCCAATTGCAGTAAATATATATATATATATATATATATATATATATATATATATAATATAAGAGGAGTGTGGGCTCATTTCTCCAGCCTAAGTCCCTCAACGTACCAGTTCGAACGGTTCAGCCTTACATCACGCGCTTCGTCGTAAAGTTTGTGAACTACTTCCGTCCAATACGGATGAGAATGAAGCAGTTTTGTCGCACTCCGTGACGATGATGCAGACACAACCCATTCCTGTGCAATTCGATAAAAATAATTTCTTGAAGATGTCTCCACTCTACACAGCACTTCGTCCAGTTTTCTCTCAATTAGCACGTCTTCCGCGCATTCTTCTAATGCTTAGAATGAAACCTAATGCTCGAAATCTCTTGATTTATTTTTCGTGTGTAGGGCATCAGAAAATTTCTGTCCGAATTTACGACGCTTCACGAAGAAATCAGTACAGCAACTCTAACGTAGCCAATACGACGGAAAAGTGGTGACTTAAGCTATTACACTAGTTAGGTTTTCAGGAAGTTCCATTAAAGGTTCACTCGACTACACTAACTGTGTTATGCACTCGTTAACGCACTGCGGGCAAAAAATGGACATACGATCAGACGCTTGTGTCCGTCCTTCCGTATGAGTCATTCCCGAAACCAGCGGGGGTGATAACTGTACACAAGATGTCACGTGTTCTCCTGTTGGTTACGTATAAATCATACTTTTCCATAAAGTTCAAAATCAAACACCTATCAAAATTTCCAAAAATAAAATCACCGTAAAAACCACACGCAAATTACCTAAAACAAAAGACAGACACAAACAGGAGTACGTTACGTGGAGAGAATTTTAAAAAATGTCATACAGATCGAACTTAATGTAAAGCCATCCGCGCCTAAGGGCAAAGCAAACAAAATGGAACACCCTGTCATGACAAAATAATTTACGTCCACTCTATAATTTCTCAAACTTACGTGCCTGTTCATTTGATATTCCGGATATAACCCTGGCTATACATAATGGATCTCCAACCTTCGTATAACAAGGGGCCACATCAGTTGTGCTGTGGTTCGCGGGTCGAACGTGCAAACGTGCCAGTAGGTGCTACACCAAATCGCCCTAAATGTTGTGCTAATTCTTAGGCGCGTGGGCAAAATAGCAAACAGCGACTATTAGCTGCGTCATGTTTGTCGGTCCGTCTGTCCGCATCGAGCAACTTGGCTTCCACAGGACGAATTTGCATGAAATTTAATATCTGAGTATTTTTCGAAAATAAGTCGAAAAAAATTCAAGTTTAATTACAATCGGACAAGAATAATGGGTAAAGGTAAAGCAAACCCATTACAGGCCTGGAGAGATCCTGAGGGTTCCAGGAGGTTGAGGCTCCCAGATTTCAAGACAATCGGCACTTAAAGGTGGTAAAGGTTGTCAGCCCTACGCACCGGCCGCCTTTACTCCCCAGGAAATATCTCTGGTACTCATTTCTGTTAGAGGCTGAGTCAACCCCACGGCCATAGTGCGGCCGGAAGGATAATGTCAATGTAAAATTTCAATGACACCATCGGGAATCGAAACAAGAATAACGGGTACTTTACATAAAGTCCAATATACATATTTGGCCACATCTCGCTCAATTCTTCTTAGAATAAAAAATGTTTCAGAAAAATTTTGCAGAGAATATCCGAACACAATTTTTTGTTCAGTAACCTATCTTTTTATTTAAAAAAAAATTGTGCACTTTGAGTTAATGAGAAAAAATATTGCAGAGCGGTGCAGGCCACAGATGAGAATATGGCGCATGCGCATTGCATGCTAGATACCTAGGGATACAAACAGACATCCAGAATATGTAATACTTATTGTCTTTCCACTGCAACAATGGTTGCACGAACGCGCCTCAATTTCACGCTGTACGTACACTGCGTGTCTTGTCACAGTACACACACATTTTACAAACAAGGCCGCTGGCCGGCGCTACATACTCAGTAGACTAATGTTTCCATAACTTCGCAAATTCAAATTATGGCTATCTATAAAGCCGCACTGTTAAATATGCTAATCAGGTCTATCAACATCGAAGTCGAAACTTGGTATGAAGTACAGCACTGATACCCTAATACAACATCAGACTCAAATCAGTGCAGCACACAAGACACAACTAGTCATGCGACCAGAGACAGAGGCATTTCTGGGAAGCAATCACACCGAATACCAAACTGCGTGCCGCTCAACATGTAGCCTCTCCTAGCAGAATGCCAGTCGTACCTGCACAAGTACATCTCGCTGGCACAAAAGAAACTCAAAGGGCATTGAGTCCACCAGTATAGATTTTACTTTTGTTTTATTTGACGGCGCTATAACTTTATAAAGTAATACGGTCAGTGCCGTAGACAAGGCCCCGTAGACCTCCGCGTGGGTCAAAAGGGGCCCAAACGTACAGGATACCACAGATGTTTTAGTTCTTTCGGAATGGACTCCGTTCTTTTGAAGGATGGCAATATTCTGAATCCCTGTTATGGAACGTGACAGTAACTTTGCTAATAATCACTGACGAGGCCAGAAGATTATCGAGTCGCCGGAGGGAGGTCGGTCGGTTTAGCTCCGATACTGTCTACGGCGTATCTTAGGATGATCTGGAAAAGACGAACTGCAAAGGACATTCAAGGAAACGCTCACGGCCCAGGGGCGTACAAATGTCGGGCGTCAGGTTGCCGTGGCGACTAAATTTTGTACGGTGATGCCTAATAATTGTGGGTCTCCGTGGCGACCAAATTGGTATGGTGGTGCCTAATAATTGTACGTCCACGTGGCGACTCAATTTTCTACGGTGTTACCTAATGATTTTGGCTCTCCGCGGCGCCTAAAATTGTGGGTCTCAGTGGCGATTAATTTTGTACGAAGGTGCCTAATAATTGTGGGTCTCCGTGGCGACTAAATTTTGTACGGTGGTGCCTAAAATTGTAAGTCTCCGTGGTGACTAAATTTTGTACGATGGTGCCTAATAATTGCGGGTGTCCTGTATGTTAACTAGCTTTATTTCGCCATTCTGGCGCCAAGAATTTTTTAGACGACTCCTGAATTCCTGGAGCATTTTTGCACTCCTGTTAGGTTCTATTTTGATGTAACGTCCAGCTACCTGCCCGGTGCGGCCTATGAAACCCCAGCCCCAACAAACATTCGAACCAGACACCTCGTGCACAAAAGTCAAGCGTTACTTTCTCAGTCCAAGTTTCTCCATGTGTCGTCGGCAAAAAAACTGATGTTATTTATTTTCTTAAGATACGATGGGGCGAGACAATGTCATTACACCAGACTGGATCATACAGTGAATACATAACTTTAAATGGCTCTCTATTATAAACAGAATGCTCCAGCAGGCATACGACAATTCCTGCCAATGTTTAGTATACTAAATAGTAGAGCCGTCCGACATACAATAAAAAGGAGGAGTCTAACTGGATTGGACAGTTCTTGCGTAGGAACTGCCTTCTAAAACAACGTTATTGAAAAAAAAAGAAGGGACGAGAAAACGAGGAAGATGTAAGCAGCTACTGGATGACCTTAAAATTAACGACAAAATACTGGACCTTGAAAGAGGAAGCACTAGCTCACACTTTGTAGGGAACTCACTTTGGGAAACGGTATGGACCTATCATTAGGCAGTCTGCGTGATGATTTAGTGCCAGATTTCAATACAGGCCCTCAATTTTGAACATACTTCTTCAACCTGGAAGACACATATTCAACACGTTTCCTTACGAAGTCAAGAAATGTTGCAAAACAGTCTTCAAGCTGTTGCTCCAGTTCACCATGTGTTACTGATTTTGATCAGCATTAATTATTTTTGGGCCCAAACCCACAAAGAGAGAACATCAATGTAAGAACTGAATTTGGCGGACGCCATTCTCTTGGTCTCACTATTTTCCTATATTTACCATATATAAACACTGCAGTCTCACTGTAGGGTCTCCCTTGCAATAAAAAGCAGAGAAAAGGATGTCAACATACTAAATACCGCCGGCAAATGAAAACCAAGAGGGGCAGTGTACGTATAACGGAACACTGAGGCGCGTTCGCGTAACCACTGTTGCCGCGGAAAGGCAACATGTATTACTAAATATTATAAGAGCGTGTCTATTCTTGATTTTGTTATCGGAATGCAAATCGCATCTTTTCTGCGCCGGATTATTACATTCTCCCAGGCTAACAATAAGGATCCACATTATCTCATAAACGTCAGGATTTTCGGAAGAAAAAACATAATGAACATAAAACGTGTGTGTTCTTTCTATGCAACTTTCTGAAATATTTTTCATACTCAGAAGAAAAGAACGCGATATTATTACAAATGCACGCGAGTCTTCATGTAAAGTACCCGTACTTCTTGTCATCCTCGACAGATTTTGACGTTTTGCTGACCGTGCATCTCAGTATTTAAGCAACATGATGCACAAAATTTGTTTCACAATAAGTTTTATTTCATGCCTCTACATGTTTCGAGCATATGTGCTCGAAACACGTAGAGGCATGAAATAAAACTTATTGTGAAACAAATTTTGTGCATCAAGTTGGTTAAATACTGAGATAAATTTCTCGACAGGTTTTCGAAAAATCCCAACTTGTCGCATTGGGAACAGACAGACAGACAAGATGAAGTTAACAGCAGCTTTTTCACAGTTTTGGCTTCTTCCTCAGGTTATTTCCCTCCCCCCTCCAATTCTTTCCTCCTCCCTTTGGTCCTTGCACTCTTCGTTTCTCCTCCCTCTTACCACTCTTCATATGTGTCTTTTTTTACTTTATTACTATATACTGCCGTCAACACAACTATACTAGAATATAATACTAATGCAACATGTTTCGACTTACAATAGTCGTCTTCAGGCTAAGCTGTTTTTTTTTCTTTCATTCTATCCTTGTCCGTCTTCCTCAGTTCCATTTATTCCACCCCATTCTTTCCTCTTTCGTCCTTTATCTATTCTTCCCACCTCATTAATTCCTTCAAGGAAACTTCTATCCTTAACAAGAAAAACGCAACTAAAATCAAAGTGAAATGTCCCCCAGTTTAATTATTTAAGTCGTCGGTCATTAAGACATGAACCACATGGCAACGCAAACCTCAACGAAACAGTGAGTGTGACACCTCGAACAGATTTTCTTCACGGCACAGACTTCCAATGGCGCAAGAGCATTTTACTACCACTACCACCGCCACCACCACCACCACCACCACCACCACCACCACCACCACCACAACCGCCGCCGCCGCCGCCACCGCCACCAACAATACGAGTAATAGCAAAAGGTTTTAGGACAAACTTGGAAGCCATAACAGGAAAACATTCAAAAGATTCACTACAAAAGACTGCCGTACTTGCTTCATTACACATAATACGGAATGTAGTGCAGTGTGAAGCTTGAAGCTTGAGCGGTGGGGATCACCGCTGGTTCAAGAGAAGTACCGGGAACAAACGGCATGTGACAAGAGAAAACTATAACTTAAAGGAAATAATACTAGTAGTAGTAATAATAATAAAACAATCATATCAGCAGCATCTGCTGCTACCACACGCTTCTTCAGTACATCAGAGAACTCTACATCGCATCATCGCCATGTTTGCAAATGTTGACTTATATACACACGCACTGTTGCCGCCTTTCCGTACCAATTTCACACGTGCAGCTCCAATAGTTCGTTACTTATAGCCACAAAACTTAAAAGACAAATGCAAATTTGCGACGGCCCACATGTCCCTTATCATACACTGTACGAAGGCTTCGCATTTTCACCGCATCCACTACCATACAAACTGTGGCGCTAGTGTACTTCCCGTCTCACGAGTTCACGCGTCCGCCATGTTGTTACTAACTACAGGAAATTAAGGACTACCGCGTTGCAGCGTTTTCATTCCTACCAAGTTATCTGAAAATCGGTTTACTGGTCTAAAACTTTAAATGGGGCACACACACAGAAAGACACACACGCACACACAGAATAATCTCGTACCTTTATGGTTTTCGTTACGTTATCGGACGTCAGTACACATTCACACTAAGAAACCGATTTTACGTGCAGCAACTGGTGTATACGTCATAAACTAATTTACGTCCAGACAGCATTTATTTGTTTATCTTTTTTTATGACGAACCTGCACAGTGTTATGTACAGCGCATGGCAAATCAAAACACGTCCGCAAATCAAAACTAAGCATGCCGAAATACAGCTGCGATCGGATTGGATGTGCGGTTGCAGACTGTCATGTACAACCCAAATTATCTTCCTGGTTTATTCTCGGAGTACAACCAAAAGGATTAAACTTTTCTCAATTCATTTATTCCTGTAAGACGCTCTACATGTTTCAGACGAGGTTTCCGTCCATCATCAGGAGCTTAAAACTGCACATACAGCGTCAGGCATTTGTCGGACCATTACTGCTCCATGCTGCTAGCAGCAGGTAGCAGCAGTAACCGTCTGAAACATGTAGAGCGTCTTACAGGAATAAATGAATTGAGAAACGTTGCATCTTGTTGGTTGTACTCTGAGACTATATTAGCGATGCACGGACATATGAATGTTAAATTTATCTTCCTGGTAACAATAATTATTAAGACCAACTAATTGCACATGCTTATCAAACCATTAAAACCACATTATCTGATTAAAATGGATTTAAAATATCCCCTACATGTTTCAATCCCTCTATGGGATCATCCTCAGGGAGCGTAAATTAGTGTAGGAATGAAGTTACTAAGACAGACTACATGAGGTTATCTGGTAGCATGCTGTTTTGTTTATGTTATGTCCGTCTGGTTCGGCCTGTGTTCATCCCCCCGGTAATAAAATTAAATTTATCTTACTGGTATTCCTCAGCTGCTTCATGGCGAGCCCTGTTCAGCCTGAACGATACACCCGAGACCCGCTAGTACTGCCGACTCTCAACCACGCTGAAATTACAATCATCTACGTCATGAGGACACGCAACACATTTCGGAAAAACTGGGACCTCCCATCTTCATGGCATAAGCGTACAGAGATACACTGACCGTATGATACTGACAGGATATCCACCGACTGGGCATGTCGTGGATGTCCTACAACTAAAACAGCACAGAAACCCTTCCTCCGCGAAGTTCCAGGGACTGTCCCTAATCAGCGCCCTCCAAAAGGGTCCACCTCACTTTCCCTCTCTTTTGACACCTTTCTCGTCTCACCCCTCGAACACTACCCTTACTCCATCTGTATCCGGAACACAATCGGAAAATCCACGGATCTCTCCACCCCCCCCCCCCCCCCCCCCCCACAAAATATTCACTCCCCCCCCCCCCCCCAAAAAAATTTCCCCCCCCCCTCTTTATTTTTTCCCAACACAACCCGGCATTTTTTCCCCCCAAAAAAATTT
>Ga0123354_10009956_pt1 | contig 14608 bp, 6 predicted proteins | sample TergutLab28metaG_2_FD_97872 | JGI IMG/M metagenome (GOLD analysis project Ga0123354, IMG submission 97872) | Labiotermes labralis P4 segment gut microbial communities from Petit-Saut dam, French Guiana - Lab288 P4 | ecosystem: Host-associated > Arthropoda: Insects > Digestive system > Gut ... | reverse complement strand
GTGGAAATATTCTGAGGAGAATAATATTCGTGAATGTGTCGAAAAACTCAGACCCAGACGTTGGCCTGAGGAAACTACAATATGCTACAAGATTTCATTAGTCCAGTGATTGATAACTAATTTCAATGTAATTTTATATTTGTCAACATGCCACACCGTATATGTAAGCGTACTAATTCTCTTTATGATTATGCCATAATTAATTATTAGTACTTATGTTAGTTTAATGTATGAACTTAAAAAAAAATTGGAAAGGTATTTATGAGTAAATTTGTTGGAACCGGGCCAACGTCTTATGAGAAAAGAATGTACCCGTCCTAGGTCTCACAAAGATTGAGAAACACTGCTCTAGAGCATGAGCCTGCATTGTTTCCAGCCCTTGATTATTGGTGTAATATATACACGTACATGGATTATGAGAATGTGAAGTATTTGGAACAGCGTTTCATTTCAGAACAGGTGTGTAGAATTATTAGAACAAGTACATAATGTACTGCGTGCGCATATTAGAATGCCAAAAGTTGATTGCTCCTCATTGTTTTTATACGTGTATGTATATTTGTACCTCATTTATAGTAGACTTTCGCGTTTTGAATGAATGGATGTTCTTACATGAAGCACCATTAGGACCCGAATAGAGCTCTTGAAATTTAAGTTACGTATTCACCATATCTTGCGGAAAGGTGCATTGTTTTTCCCCCATTATCTTTCATGTTTACTCTCCGATAATAAGATTAGTAGACTTTCAAGCGGTATACAGTGCGAATTCCACGGGGCCCTGCTGGAAATTTGTTGGTCCCCCTAACATGTGTACTGGTACACTTCGGTCTTCTGGAATTTTATTCAGTGGATACGAGCTTTGAATCTGTATTGGTATGTCCAAATATTTTGAGTTTATTGCACGTTCGTAAACTGGTGAAACGAGCCGATGGGCGTCTTCGTGTCTGTCTGTCCTGTCGTGTGTCCACCCTTTTTAGCTGGCCCCCCACTGCACGCGTTTGCGTGAAATTTGATATTGTAGAATCTTTGAAACCTGCCGAGAAAATTGGAAGTTTGGTTACACTCTGGCAAAAATATTGGGAACTTAACATGAAGACCTAAGTATGGTTTATCGTTTCTGGCGACAGTTGCCGTAAACCGGCTGTTTTAATTTGAAATGGTATCTAGGCTGTTAGCATAGCCGAGGAGGTTTAAATATTATGCCAACTCGCCACAGTATTACGTGGTACTTACGTTGCCTGTCTAGCGGGATGGCAGGGTACTGTTCGGAATCGTATGCAGAGATTAAATAGTGACCATTTGTGTTTTTGTTACATTTGTAGGCGCGTTCGCATAGTCGGAAAAGCGTCTGTGAATTTTGTCATGTCCGCCCGGTTGTCTCCTCCTGTTCACATGCATTCGCGCGGCTCCCACCGGACCATGGAATTGACGGCGACTATAGGAATGTTTAATTACGTTGGTCATTGCGTAAGCGTGACATCTGTAAATTGCCCCTGTCAATCAGCATCGTATCATGAAACGTATCGGAGTGGAGTGCTGGATGTACGTAAACGGCCATCCTCACGCTCCGGCCGCTTTATAACTCCCGGAAGGCTGGTTGTGCCACAGAGCGGTGGCGAAAATTGAAAAAAAAAATAATGTGCTTAGGGGTCATCGAATCTGGGCCGTTCAGTGTATAGCCAGACATTTTATTATTGAGCTAATGCGGCTGGATTGAGCACTAAAACAGATGGGGTGTCTTTTGAAATTGCGGATTGTAGGAAGCTTCACCAGTGAGAATCTTTAACAAATGCTCAGGCCTCTTTCGATGTCGTAGTAGTCGTTTCATTGGGATACCATGAGGGTAACAATTTTCTGGATTGTGACGCCTCATAGTGTGGTTGATATCTAGGATCCCGACGTTTTAGAGGAACCCGGTGGCTCTGAGGATAGATGAAACATCTAAACCAGGCTGTATTGTCCGTGCACTGTATTATCATTGCTGTCGGATACTTACAGCTTAAAAGTTGTTGCCTCAAACACCCTCCCACAACAACGTACGATTACACTGTAAATGGAACAGGCACTGTGAATGTATGCCACGTGTATTTCCGCAAGTGTATTGGAGTTCGTGTCGAATGCACGAGTGCCGAAGATGAGTTATTTTAGAGTGTGAAGATGGCAGAAGCTTATGGCTGCATGCCAGCCGACCACCATTGCTGTACCTCATGTCATTTCCGCGTTCGAAAAGCAAATGCACGCGTTTTAAAAGATGGGCTTCGTGGCGTATAAAAGTCTGGCTCTTTGTGGACCGCAGTTGTGGTTGGTTGCGAACGGCACAATGTGGTATTGAGATTTCAGTCAGTAATTGTTAAGTGTGTTTGAAATCTGAGGGCCTGTGGCTGTGTCTGTGAACATTACTGACGTCTGGTGTGTGCCATCGTGTGTATTGGTATATATCAACGTTACGGAGGAACCTGCTGTCTCGTTTTTAGGGTAAAAATGGTGGAAGATGGACGTAGAAGGTTACTGTGAAACGTTGGCGTATATCTTCGACACTACACGGTGCCCCTTTCAAAGAGACGGTCTTCAGCAGCTGTGTTCCCGTATTTGAAGTTCTCACAACGGTGGTGGTGATTCCGGTCTTTAGGTACTGGACGTCGTAGATGGAGGCAGCAAGCTCTCCCGAAACACTGATACGTATCTGCGAAACAACACGCCGTCAGATCTGGCAAGCCGTAATATTCGACAGCTGGGTTGTTATTTTGCAAAACATGGCAACAGTGACGCGGTTAGTGAAGCTGCATGCAAGTGGGAGGCCGTAAATTCCTCATTCCAAGTTCTCCTACTTCATTTCAGACTTGGTATTTTAATGCTTCAGCCATATTTCAGCCGGGTTGGCGGGTTGGGGGGCGCATAGTGCACACCATGCTCCAACAAGTTAGGTTGTTCGGCCATGGTTCCGCCGTTCCCCCAACCGCACTGGATGACACGAAAGGAAGATGTCGTAGCTGACATCGCTGTTATCTTAGCGGTGACTGTGAGGATGGCTGTCCTCTTGACGCGTGTCATTGTGTACTGTGTACTGCCTCAGTGTAGCAATGTGCTGCTGTTTTATCTTCTCCGATTACGGAAACCGCAGGTTCCTCTGAAACATGGCTACGCTTTGCCTGGCAGTGCACGATTATTTTCAGCAGCCGAATTTCTTGAAAGAATCCGTCCATTGCGCACTTCATTTCTAAATGGATCCATTTATTGCAAGATAAGGTTGCCCCGCGCTTAGGCACAACGCCCCGAGGACATGCAGAGGGCGTGGTGCCAAACTGTCTTTAATCGAAACGAAATGTAGGGAATACAACAAAACGAATGTATGAATGTGAGATTTTATGCAAGAATAGCTTGCAGTAGTATTTGCGAGCTACATTTCTGTATAATGTCCTCGTTCGATTTTGGAGGGTGGTTCTGGATTCTGGCATGTATCTGTAGCTGATGCAACATTCAGCGACACTTTGCCCCGCATGTTTTGGGGGACAGAAAGAACTTGTGTCGGTGTACCGTTATAGACAGAAATGACAACTCTTTTGCGGTGAAGTCTTTCTGACTTATGCGGCTTCTTATGCGGCTTGTGACAACGGTCCATGGCCTGCGTTTAAAACTGTTTAAAACGTCATAGGGGTGGTGATCGGGGTAGACAGTGTGTGAAACGACATCGAGGGTAGTGATAGAGACGGGAATTCTCCGAAACGTCATCACGGGTGGTGCTGGACACGGAGAATACCCTGAAGCATGTTCAGGGTACGTGGTGGTGGAGACGGCTGGGCAGTAGCTCTAAAATCCATAACAGGTTTTTGGTTTTTAGGAAGATCAGTAGCCGCGATGAAAGCTACTACATGTGAGTGCTGCGTACGTTGTTTTCTGAGAAAGTGATGGACGGGGTGGGTGCCTAACGTTACCGATCACGACTCAGTGACTCATGTGTCCTGTTGTGTAGTCGATAAATATGTAATGTGGAAGTTGGAAGTACGTATTTTGACAGTGACTAGGGGAAAATTAAGCTGGGTGAGGAGCTGTAGTGTAATGCGAGTATTGGAGTTCAGGAAACCCGTTGACTGGATTACCCCGAGGGTAAACTAGTTTTTTTTTTTACAGCATCCAACGTCTCCACTCCATGTGGTCGGTGCACTTGCACTCGTCTCATGTATCATTCGAGGAAGAACGAGATATGTCGCCACACTAAAGAAGACACACTTTTCAGTCCCTTTACAGAACAGTATTTGTTGTACGTACCAAATACCGTATATTCTCGAATCTAATCCGCACCCAAATCTAATCCGCACTAATTTTTGTCGATTTCTTAAACGAAAAAAAGGTTAGTTCGCGGTTCTAATCCGCACCTATGGGAGGACGATGATGAAGATAAAGATGATAGTGGCTGGGTGACGGATAACGATTCAGTTATGAGTGATGACGGCGAGTCTGATGAATAATAAATTATACATATATATTATAAATAATAAATAAAATAAATTATTGTATTGTATTGTTCTTACGGCACGTACAGCGGCTCTATCATTTTTCCAAAGTCCAGCTCACGACCGCGAATCTAATCCGCACGCGATTCTAATCCGCATCTGATTTTTTGCCCTCTGAAACTGTAAAAAGGGCGCGGATTAGATTCGAGAATATACGGTACTTCTTCATCAAAAGAGCATTAACCCTTTGGCCCTGGAGCTGAACATTTACAGTTTAGCACACCATTTATGTAAAATGTGAATATTTTATGAACCAAAAACAGTGACATTAGGAAATACACGACATTTTGTGTGGAGGAATAAACGAAGATGGCGAGAGAAAGTCAAAAAAAAAATAATTAAATATATTTATTGACTGAATATATAAAAAAGCGTACTGTGGGGAGTAGCAGTACGTCTGTCGTATATATAGGATGCATGGTGCCTAAAGGTTAAATGCCTACATTTTTATGTGTTTCGTATTATTCACAGAATGGACTTGATTTTTCCATATACAGGATAACCTGATTGGTTTTTGTAATGGAGACGTGACTGCTTAGAGATGGGAGTTAGTCTTCACTGTTCTGGAGTAGTATCCGACGGTTTGGGACGGTCTGTCGGTCCTATCTTCATGGGTCAAGCTTTCAAAGAAGACTGGACTCTTTGACTTTTCAATATGGGACTGACATGCAGTGCCGAAACGTCGTTCCAAGAAGACTGGACTGTTTCACCCTTGAATTTGGGACCAATAATCCGCGCCGAAACATCGGTAACTACCGGCCAACACTGCGCAACGTCCCAGAAGAGCGAAGACTTAAAGTATTACGTGACGGAAGCCTGAAATCTCAGATAGGATTTTTTAAGATTATGTGTTTCTTAAATGTGTTAATGCACCATAGGGGTCGGAATCAACTGTTATTAGAACTAAGTTTTTTTTTTTAAATCTAATGCATAGTTCGGTAACTATTTTTGGGTGACGGGCACCTTAAAGACGCTTGTAATTGAGGAGTACGTCCTTCTGATATATGACGCTGCGTTACTGGGTGGGCTGTTAGAAGGATCGTACTTCATCTTCAGGGGCCACCCAGCGACGCAGCTTCGTATCCTAGAAGAAATGATACCACAGCCACACCGCAGTAAAAAACCTCCAAATTCGTACGCTCACAATTTGTAGCTTGCACCTTGAGTTCTCAAAATAAATAAATAAATAGGAATAATTAGATCATGAATGGATTTGAAGATTGTGTTCTCACATCAAGACGTTTCCCAAAATCCTCTTTGGCACGCACACGTACTCACCGTTTCCAAAATGCCACAGCCGTTTCCTTACAGAATGCCACCTTTTTACACCCGAACTCCACAGTTAAATTGATACTCTGACACGTTATAAACATTTGGAGTTCTAACATTAAAGAGATTGAGTTCATAGAGCGGAAATCAATGCTTAGCGTTGTCGGCGAAGAAGGAAAAGATTATTTTAGAAGTAACAGGAGGCACCGAAGAAGGCCTTCTGAAATACCCGATTTACTGAATTTTGTTGTATTCCAGACGAATTAACGTTTACAGGAGCCATACAAACAGGGGTTATTTAAAGTATCGGGTCTGAAGTTAGCCCTTTAAAACTGCGTCAACTACGTATAACTAACTGCGCGTCGTTCGAGTATGCGAAGGGCGCCTGTTAGCTTCGTCATGTCCGGCTGTCCGTCTGTCTACATGTATCGGCGCGGCTCCTACTGGACGGATTTCCTTGAAATTTTATATTGGGGACTTTTATGGAAATCCTTAGAGGAACTCCAAATTTCGTTCGAATTGCGCAAAAATTATCGGGAGTTATACAGGAGGACTAAGTACGTGTTATTGTTGCCGGCGTCATTCATTCGTCATACAAGCGCTGTTATCCACTAAAGTAGTATCGGCTTTCCGGGTACGCGTGGAGATTAAAAATTACGCGAACGCGCTAAGGTGTTACATCATACGTACGTTGCTTTTCTTGTTATATTAGTCAGCTGGTGTGTAGTTTTGTAACGTTGGATCCATTGTGTAAGGTATATTTACAGTGCATTTGCATAAACAATGTATCTTGCTACTGGCTATACGAATGCAGACAGAAGTTGAATATTTCATGATTGGTGTGTTCGGTTTTTTGTGAAATGGCCCTGTGCATTGATTTCATTGTGAATCCTTTCGGGTTGAGCAGCGTTGATCTTCCAACGGCGTCGGTAATTCGGTGTCTATAAGTAAAAGGTAAACCAGTCCCATTGCAGGCCCGACGTGCCTAGAGGGTTCCAGGAAGCTAATGTTCCCAGATTATTTGACATTGGCCCAGAATGGTGGTAAGGTTGTTATCCTTACGCACCGGCCGTTTTTGCCTTCAGAAAATACTCCTGGTGCTTATTTCTTTTAGAGGCTGAGTCGACTCCAGGACCATGGCGTCTGTAAGTAGATTTCGTTATTTGCAAGCTGTGAAGTCGAAAATCTTTAGCGCTTTTTAAGTCATATAAATGCAAGTTGAAGGTGATTGTTTACAAACCACGCATGTTGTCTCCTGCGCGGGCAACGGGCGTGAATCTTCTGTTATTACGTAAAGCAACCCTGCTCAGCGTGTAGTTTCTGGGTAAAATGTTGCCTGCGACGCAGTGTGACGTTGCTCCTAGAGATTTTTGAAGTGAGAAATCGTCTTTTAACCCTTTCTCCGGCAAAGCTGAGATAGAACGCCGAAGCAATTTTGAAAACGTAACGAACAATTTAGTTATGCAGACATACATATTATGTTACTCATTTATTTTGTAAGCATGTAAAATAGCGACACCCTAGCCTAGGTTGTTAATTGTTCCTATTATTAATATTATTGCTATTGGGCATTATATATTCACAAACACACAGGTTTAATCATGCAATTATAGTGTACTTATTCATACGTCATTGTGTATATTGAACTTCATGGTGCCCACATGTAGACCAAATTTTGCCGAAGTTGCCTGCCCTACATACAAGGTGAATTGTGCAGGTGAAGTGGAAATTTCGTGTCCACTTGTAACACATAAGGTACGCGCTTGGGACGTCGACACAATCCAGGAACTGATGGCTCGCATGTTGACCCGAAAACTGGTGCTAACTGTATATACAACCAGCTGAAACATTGGCGCTGTATTTTGCCCACACAGTAGTTTCCGTTCTCGTAGTAACTGCCTGACTTAATGCACAAATTCTTGTTTTATAATAAGTTTGTTTTATTCCTCTACATGTTTCGAGCACTGTTGTGCTCATCATCAGGAGGTCAAATTGTATTATACTGCATCAGGTATCGTCACACTCTGTAGGTGGCCGTCCGGTGCGCAGGTTGAGAGAGGACAATGCAGAGTGATGATGAGCACCTCAGTGCTCGAAACACGTAGAGGAATATAATAAACTTATTATAAAACAAGAATTTGTGCATTAAGTTGGTCAATTGCTAAGAGTATACTGAGATGCACGGTCAGCAAAACATCAAAAAGTTATTTTTTTTTCATTTTTGTTACCGTGCAGTATTATCACTTCTACATTAAAATAACCAAACTAATTGCACACTATTTTAATTCACTTTGTAAAAGCACACGCTGAAATGCGTAGGTCTAATCCATTGAAATTTATGAAATGCATAACTACACAGGACAGGCAACGATCAGACCAGTCAAACATAACATAACCTATACATCCACATGCATGCCGCCACCATACCAATAATATCAACAAAATCAGAAACATTCAGTAACTTCATAAATAGGAACATTTACTCCCTGATGATGATCCTTTAGGATTGAAACATGTAGGAGTTATATAAATTTCAATGGATTAGACCTACGCATTTCAGCGTGTGCTTTTGCAAAGTGAATTAAAATAGTGTGCAATTAGTTGGTTATTTTAATGTAAAAAATCAAAAACGTAATTTCTTTGTTTCGTGTGATTCTCACAATGTGCTGTGTTTCCGTTGAGGCGTGTAATATTAACCGCTTGGTCTTTGTAATGGACACTGTTCTCTGTGATGTACGAATTCAAGTTTGATATGCGATTTAGATGAACTGTGTACTCCTAAATTATATTCAGATACAGCTGTTGAAGTAAAGAGAATTTGGCGGTGAGCGTTCTGGGATGCGACCCATGCCTTTGTGGACTGATTACGGTTGAAGGTGAAGATGTTTCGAAACGTCTGGAGAGCCGCTTACCCAGTGAATCATCAGCAACACGCCGAGGGCACCTACGACCTCGCATGGAGAGCAGACTACGAAGTACAGGCCTACACAGCGTATTCCTGTGGCGCGTCCCCTCTAGTTTCCTGTAGACTTCCAGTCCATTGCTCTATGATAGGTTATAAACAGTGTATGACAGACTTACAGTCAGGCTTACACTTTGTTGAAACCAGTGCAGCGGGTCTCGATTTTTGAAGTATCACTTATAAATATCCTTTTAATTATCTCTAAAATTGTGACAGTCGTGTGTTGGACGTGAAACGTGTGGTCGTAACGTTGTTTAAAAAATCTTCCGTGAAACATGTAGGGAGTTCTCAGGAGGTGCGTCCTGGGACGTGAGTACGTATTGACACAGACTGTCCGTAGTGTAACTCTGCTTCAGAGGCGAACTGTGCTGACAGATTTTAGGAAATTATATACAGGATAATATTTCATGAAAATCCGTTAAGTGGCGTTCGGGTTACGTGGGAACAGGGAGACATTTGACAAGAATTATAGATGCATTTTTTTTGCAACTCTCGTTGGTAAGGCGCCAAAAACCTGGGCCCCTACCAGTCGCACGTCAGTGTTTGCGCCCGGTGAGATGCGTTTCGATGGATGATAAAGACCGGTTTCTCAAGGTTTTTCAAGTCTGTCTAAGACCAGTCCCAAATAACCTGTAGTTCTTTTTTGTTGCGGATTAAGAAACACACACAGGTAGTCTTCATTTGAAGCTCACTTTTATTTCAGCTTAATGCTGCTATGTTGTTTAAACAACAGCTGTGCATTTGTCGAATCGAGGATTATGATGTCCCTTTCGATTATCCTCGGAAGTTATAATCAAAGATAGTTGCTCATTCTGAGCATAATCCTGCCCTCCTAGGTTACACATAGTCGCACTTTTGCTGCGAGGAAGATTCCCCAAGCGGAACCGTCAAAAGTAGACATAGCTGTCGCAGTGCTTCAGTACTGATAGTGCATATTGAGCTGTATATATTCTAGGTCTGTACAATAAGCGGAGGCGAGTGGTCATCCTGTCGCCTCTGTCGATTTACTCGTGGTGAAAGTGCCCCCGCTGTCCATTGCTTAACGGGGCATGTTGGACCCACAGGCGTTCCAGCCTAGAGAGGGGAAAATGATTGCGCCAAGTCTTTAAAACTCGACTTAGTTGTTGAGGCTTATAATTACTTTAATTTAGTTTGTTATTGAATAGTGAACACGTTATTTTATTGTACGCATACATTGTGAATATGCTGATACAATACGTCATATTCTTATACCATAGGTACAGTGTCAGTACAGCAAGTACGTTATTTTCGTATTCGGGTATATAGAATGTCAGTGTATTTGTAAAATGTCGTAAATAGAGGCACAGATCCACCCATTGTGTACAGCATTTAAGCCTATGATGTTTCTGTCGGAAGACTTGTGATGTTTGGCATGTTGCTGCAGGCTTTAGACTCCTCGGCCTGATGGTGTAGGACAGTTCTCGCCCTCTCCAGACTTTTGGCCGTTCTGTTCATATGAATGTAGGTAGTGATGCCCACGTGGTAATCTTCGACAGTGACAAGTACTTTGGATGGCCGATAAAGCCGTAGGAAGCTGGAGGGGAATACAACAATAGGTAGAAGTGAAGTCTGAAATGCCGTAATTCCTGCCAAATATAGACTTACGTCGGTGGCCGCAGTGAGCAGTTGATATTTCATAAGGGTGTGGACGCTACGCGCCGTAAAACGGATGGCTGCTATGCAATCCAAGTCCGGGACTGGCGTCTAGCGAGGCGACGGCGTGTCGTCTTTGTTTGTCCGTCGTTCGATAGTGTATGCTAGCTTCTGCGGTAGTGGTGGAACGAGTCACGTGAACTGGGCGGTCAGCGACCCTGGTTGTGTTCAATAGTAATGGATCTGCCCACGTGAGTTGTCTGACCTGTTGTCAGAAGTTTACCTCTATTGGTAGTTGCTTCTCCCCACTCCCCCCGTGCCTTCCGTTTCATCACGAAAACTTTGTTTAGCAGTTGCAGGTATGTTCCTTTGTTTCGTTTCGTCACGTATGCTGCGAGTTCTGATATCTCAGTCAGTAGTTGACTGGTTGGCTACCTTGGGCTGAACTACCAGAATTGAGTTCCAGCAACGGACGGTATTTTTATCTTCGACGCTACATGCAATTCGGCTTGGAACCCATCCAGCCTCCTACGTAAAGGGTACCGGAATCTCTTCAGATAAAGCGGACGGAGCTTTAAGGACTACTCGTCCGGATGTGTCGAGGTTCCTACGTGGTACTTTACCTCCACCGCTTCTTTACGTGCTTGTGCTTGTCACTTGGTATACTACGTATTATCCAGGGACTGAACTCGAATATTCCAGTCAGAGACCAAGATTGACCGCTTGAGCTATGGCATGTCGAAGAATGAGGCAAAGAAACATTCACATATCGCTCACTGAATGCAATAGTGACACAATCCAAAAATTGCCATTTGGAGGTTGTACTACGATTGAGCTGAAAAATATAACTACTGGCACACTTGTTAGTTGAAACACACGCCGCCGGATGCTGGTATTGTCGGATGCAGTTGTTATATTTTTTAGGTCAGTCGTAGTATCAACTCCAAATGGGCAGTTTTTGGATTGTGCCACTGTTGCATTCATTGAGCAGTTTGTGCTGCAGTATTTGACTTAAGGTGGAGTAGCATCTTAAACCTCAGCACTAGGTGGTCTGTGGTAATTCACTCCGACCGTTAATCCCCAGGTAGGTAGTCCGATGTGTATTGGTTGGGAGGCTGGATAAATCCCTAAGCCGTTTTGAATGCGATTCTGAAAATACTCTTAAATGTCTCTGTTGGAAATCCAGCCCGGCCGGTTGCGGAATTGTGGGAACCCAAACGCAACACGCCTTGTCTGCCATTTTCCGTTTCGCGATGCTCATCCTGACATCCGTGAGCGCCAGGAACAACGGCCGTGGTGATGTACGGCAGGCAGCCGACTGTGCAAGATGTCCGGCGTCTTGTGGTTCTTGAGCTGTTAAGACTGTACTCTTACGCACCATGGCCGACACGCATTCGCACGGGAAGTCTGCGCGAGGTTGGGGAAGTCGTTTCCTGCTTACGGCTTTTCTTTGCGCTTCGCAGATCTGCATTAGATCATGAGTTCTCGTGAGGATCACTTCTGGTTACTTGGCTATATTGCCGTTCATTCGGCAGTTTCGTAATATTGATTGTGACGCCTGTAATTGTGATTCGTAGTCGGAGGAAGAAAGATGACTCTCAGAATGTAGTGTTTGTAGTTTCACTAGCAGAATTTCGACGAGCAAAGAGCAGCGCGTTGAATATGAAGCGTTTTTGCGAGCCGAAGGTAACCAGTTCCTCCCAACACCTGTAAATAGAGTAAAAACATGATATTAACGACAGTGCATTGAATCAAAACGCGCGGACTCTCATTCACAGCAGTTTGGAATAGAGGCGAGATGTGTGTTGTCTGCCGTACACGAAGCGGCCGGAGTGTAGTGATGCACGAGGTCATTTGCAGAAGTGACTGTTATTAGCTGCGTGTACACGTGTGGTGCTAGATGCAGTGATATTTCCCAGTGGTTCAGAACAGCGCTGCATTTTGGGCCAAACTGGATAGGTGTTTCACCCTTCACCCTTTCACCATAGGAAGGGGACAGGTCCTTTCGTCGAAAGGTTTTGTACTTTCATTTTAAATTCTGAAAAATGGATGAGTCCAAACAGTGGATATTTAAAGAAGGAATGCACAAAATTTTCCAAAAATGTAAGTCCTCATTTCAGAACTAGGCGGCAGAAGCATGACATGAAAGAAGTTACATATGGAGGATCCACAAATATTAGACGACACCGTACAAAATTTAGTCGCCCTGGTGGCCTGGCGCTCCCGATTTGTACACGCCTGGTGCGAAGGTAAATGTGTTTCGTGTTAAAAGGTTAGTAAATCGCCGATTGTTAGAGAGCGCCATTATTCTTCATTTCTTCGCAGAACTGGGGAAGTTGGTTGCAGAAAAATTGTAAAGATCTTGACCTGAATAAGCGAATCACACAAGCGGAGGGTACTGCTGACAGCCAGGCTGAGTTATTTCTGTCATCTCTCAGTGGGGAATAGACCACGAGACGAATGCGATTTGTAGCCGAAGTTTGCTGTTCTCTGGGTTTTCCGAAATTAACTACAGTGTGGTTCGTAGTTTGTGGAATGCCTCGTTTTATACTGTGGTACAGCTTGCAGTTTGCTAACTGAAATTAACTACTGTGTGATATACTTTAGATGAAGAGAAATAAGAAGCCATGAAATTAGGGGGGGGGGGGGAGGGAAAAAAATTTTAATATAGGACTTTTGAAAAGGTTGGGTCTTAAAAGTGCGTCTCGCGAAGTTCATCTAGTTGGCCACGCGCATTGTGCATTGAAAACCCGTTACACACCGGAACATCCTTTCGTATCTCAGCATTAAGGAGTACTCTGAGATGAAAGAAGGAACGAACATCTATGCTTTTCATATGTTAAGGTGAAATTGTATGCATTCACTATCATGAAATATACACGACTGCCGTTTAGAATACAGTAATAATGCAAGGAACAGTGGAAGACGAACCAGCCAGCTTTGAAGTATTCTATTTTGCCGTTATGTGAATTAGACATCGTTGGTCGTTTAGATCGAGGGGTGTCCAGAGCGTAAAATAATAGTGTGTAGTGTAAAATGGCGGCGAGATATTACGTGACACCGCGAAAGGTCGCATATTTAGCACGAAATGTTACGAGTTCACACTACCGGTTTTTGTTTTGCTGCGAGATTTTTAAACGTTTGAGACGTGGGGCTGTTTGGGCTGAATTTTTACCCGTTTGTGTTATAAATAAATATTAATATTACTTACGTGTAACTGTTCCCGGGGAGTGAGACTGTATGTGCACGAAATGATTACAGTATACTGCGACGTGATGTAGCGTTGTTAGGTAGATGGTACTTACGTTTCGGAGCAACCTGTTGTCTGCATCTTACACGCTGCACACCATTCTCGGATGGAGGCAGCAAGCTCTTCCGAAGCATTGGTATACCTCTACAAATCAACACGGAGTGTAAAGTTTTCGTATACTTCGCATATTTGCAGGTGGTCACAGTTTCGTGCATTGTAAATTAGAAGTGTCCTTATTTAATTTGTTCGAAGGTTTCAGTTTTAATTTTTGTGTCAGCCTACCTCGGTTATGTAATACAACAACATTTTGAATATAATTTTAGATGCTTACCGGTACGTTAAGCATTCTTCATTCGCGTGTTCCAATGTCCTGTACTCAAGAGAATGCAGTTGACCTCCACAGCGCGGGTGGAGTCCCTTAATACTCGCGACGACGGTCGAGGGGAGGCAACATGTAGATCCTTGACACTGCTACTCTTTGCATATTGACTAAATGAGTCATTCATAACATCAGCGAATGAACATTTGACACAACGTATAGTGTTGCGTGTTTCGGCGTAATTTACACCATGTTCAGGGAGCTGTACACCAAAATTTAAAACTCAACTGAAGTATAACATAACACAAAAGTAATTCTTATTATATTGCAGTATTCATGCAGCTGGTGTAAACATATAGGTTTCTTAGTGTGTGATTAAACAGTTTACTGTTTTATTGTTTTAATATATTATATATATTTTAAAATGGCTATACCATTTTAATCACAAACTGAGAAACCGGCATATTTTGGCACTAGCTGCATGAATGCTTATAATGTAATGTGAATTACTTTTGTAATCTATAATGTTGTAGTAATTTTTTAACTTTTGGTGTATAAACTCCCTGCAGATGGTCTAAATGACCCCGGAATATTTAGGAGCAATATAAGACTATATTTTTGTGTGCCAAATGTGCATTTATTGGTGTTATGTATGAAATGGATGTGCTGAGGAGGTCAGCAAG
>Ga0123354_10009954_pt1 | contig 14610 bp, 11 predicted proteins | sample TergutLab28metaG_2_FD_97872 | JGI IMG/M metagenome (GOLD analysis project Ga0123354, IMG submission 97872) | Labiotermes labralis P4 segment gut microbial communities from Petit-Saut dam, French Guiana - Lab288 P4 | ecosystem: Host-associated > Arthropoda: Insects > Digestive system > Gut ... | reverse complement strand
GGCTTTTCCGCTGCGCTTGGCCTTCAGTTTCCCGGCATAATTTTTGTCAATGTCCAGGCCTCATCATCCCTGGGCGCGGCCCTTGATACAGTCGGGAGTTATACGCAGAAGACAGGGGGGATATCGGCAGGCTTCTGGGTTCCCAACGTAATATGTTCATTAAACCTGAGCACCCAAACCTTTGCCCGCAGGATGGAAATAAACATGCTTGCAGAAGATTCGCTGGATCGTTATTTCTTCCGCGCCGATGTTTTCAATAAAAATGTACCATTTACAATCAAGGTCGATATCGGCTATGCGTCGCTCAAACGATCGTACAGCAGCCAGAATGTCACTGTCACCGAAACCAGTCCCGGCAATTTTGACGCAAAGATAGTCACAGCCAAAAACACCGATGAGTACAGATCCATTTACCTGGGCCTTAACGCCGCCTATACCGTCAATCCAATGATAAAACTGGTTTTGGCCGGTGAAATGCCGGTATATTCCTGGAGCGTCCCAAAGATGAAGAACTCCGACAGGGGAAGTTTTTTGTACCAGGCCTCAGGCGGCATTGTGCTGAGTTTTTAACTGGCAGCGAAGATCGCCTGGGCTTCCGGAATATTTACCCCGACACAGGTCAGTTTTATTTTTTCGTTTGGCTGGCCTTTTCTTAATGTTACCTGTGTTTCAAGGCCCAGATCGGGAATTATTGCCGCGGCTCTGCTGCCCTGATTTTCCATTATATAAGCTTCCCACTGGGAACCGGTTTTGTCTGCAAGGTAAACCGAGGTCCAGTGTGCAAGCGAAGCCCTTTCCGCTTTGGCCGCCGCGATTGCGCCGGCGTCTGCCTTTACAGCGCGCTGTAAAATTTCATCTTCATCAAGTAACTGGCTGCCCTTTAAAAAAGCGCGGATCTGCTGATGCGCAAGAAGATCGGTATAGCGCCTTAAGGGGCTTGTTACCTGTGTGTAGATATCAAGACCCAGACCCCAGTGGACTCCCGGTTTGTTTGAAAGGATCCTGGGCCTCATACAGCGGCGTATCTGCCGGGCGCCTGCGTAAGAGGGCAGCAGATCTGCCGGGAGTTCGCCGGCTTCCTGGCTGATGAACGGAAAAGGCACCCGGTTTCTGACAGCCCAGCCTGCGGCCCCTTCCCCTGCAAGGATCATGCATTCCCTGACCATGTCAGCCGATCTGTAACGCTGAACTTTTTCCAGTTCAATCCTGTTGTTTCCGGTCTGCCCGTCAGCATCCCTGATCAGGCTGATATGAACCTCAGGCAGTTCGATGTTTACGGCCCCCGTGTTCAGCCGCCTTTCCAGATTTTTTTCGGCCAGCCGGAACAGGCGGTTCAGTATGTCAGCGGATTCGGAGTGGCCATCCGGGTTTGCAGAACCTGCAAGCTCATCGGCTTCTTTATACGTCAGGCTGGTAACCCTTATACGTGTTAGAAAAATCTGAGTATCTGCAATTGACAGATCGGAATTCAACAATAGTTTGAATGAAAGGGCGCATGAATCGGCGGCGCCTGGTTTCTGCTGCAGAATAAAATACGGCATGGCCTGGGGCGCCAGCATCCTGCTGCGCTGTTCAGGCAGGTAAAGGGTTGCGCCGCGGTTTTGGGCTTCAATGTCGGACGGACTTCCCGGCGTTACCGAAGCCGACGGGTCTGCGGTGTGAACCCACAGTACCATATTGCCGTTTGAATCCGGGCCTTCCAGGGAGATTGCGTCATCCGGATCATCACTGCCGTAATTGTCTATTGCGAAAGCCGGCAGGCCCCTCAGATCAAGCCTTTCCTCTTCAGGGGGCGGCGGCGGTACTGCCTTGACCGGAGCAAAAGAAAGGCCAAAGCGGGCAGGGCAGGGATTTTCCCAAACCGTCCACACGCCTGCTGCAAGCAGAAAACGGTGGGCCTCGATCGGAGTTTCGCCTATTCCAAGTTCCTTTAATGTACGGCTTTTATCTGTCTGGCCGCGGGCCAAAGCTTCGACGTCTTGCAGCAAACTTCTGTCCGAATCGGCAATGATCTCCTTACCCTTCGATGCTGCAACTCTACGCAGCCTTTCAATAAAGGCCCTGTGCCCCTCAATTTCCTGCTGCTTTTCCTGCCGTTTTTTTTCTTCGGTTTCAAGCTCTGCAGCGGATCTGGCTTTTATGTGATCGATGCTGCCTGCAAAATACAGGTTTTCTTCCAGCAACTTGTATGAGGCAAGGGCAGAACGCGGGGTGAATTCTTCAAATATGAGTTCGGCCAGTTCCTCCAGTGTAATTTCTTCGCCGGTTCCGGCAAGCAGTTCCCATGCGGACAGGGCGTCGCCGACAGGGGCTTCTTCCAGTTCATGGAGGTTTGCAGGTCCGGGGTGCAGAAGTTCAACATCCTTCTCCCGGACTTTCAATGCAGATTTTTCACCAATGGGAGTTATGATGATTTTGTTTTCTTCGATCCCTGTTACAATTGCAGGACGGGTTTTATAAATGACCAGCGCTTTTTCGGCAATCATCAATTTTATTTGTTAATCCAGACTGCCATTTCGTCCGGGCCGCGGTTTGCCCACGCATAGTACGGTATAAATTTCAGATTCTTTTCAGTATAAACAGATTCTTCCATGGGACGGTAAAGTTCCTGTTTGTCCCAGTCTTTTTCCTTTTTACCGGACATGGAAATGACGGCCAGGCCTTCCAGAAAACCGCCGATGAATTCAACCCCGGCGTCTGCAGGTTTTGATGAACCTATGTGAATTTTATACAGTTCCTTTCCGTTATCCGCTTCTTCAAGGCAGTATACAACCGGCCCCCTGGTTACAGCGAGCTTGCCGGTATTCTGCCTTACATTGGGATTGGCCTCTGTCAGTGTTACCGGCATATCAAATATAACTTCCAGCCTGTCCCCGTTTTTCCATTCCCTTGATATTGCAGCAAATCCGTCGGACAGGGAGTATTCGGCCGGGGCGCCATTGAGGGTTACGCTGAATTTGGCGCACCATGACGGGATGCGGAATCCATAACTGAAATGAACGCTGCTTTCAGGGGTGAATGAAATATTTACCTTTCCGTTCCAGGGGTACCCTGTTTCCATTTTAAGGCTTACATTGACGCCCTTCATTGTGAAATGCGCCGTACTGCCCGCATAGAGATGGGTGTAAATGCTTTCATCGTTGTATGAATGAATATAATTTCCCAGTGATGCTATGATCCTTGCAAGGTTGGGCGGACAGCAGGCACAGCCGAACCATTTCTGGCGTTCAGTTTTAACGTGCTTCATACGCCTGTCCTTGAGGCTGGCCTCAGGCAGAACCTCCAGCGGGTTCACGTAGAAAAAAGCTTTCCCGTCAAGGGACATGCCGCTGATGATTCCGTTGTAAAGTGCGCGCTCCAATACATCGCCGTAGCTGCCCGACGGGATCAGTGCGGCCATGCGCTTTGCAAAAAAGGCGAGCCCAATGGAAGCGCAGGTTTCCGCGTAAACAGTATCGTTGGGCAGATCGTAATCAAAGGAAAAAGCTTCGCCGTAGGATGATTGTCCGATGCCGCCCGTAATGTATATCTGCTTTTTCGATATATCTGCAAAAAGATCTTTACAGGCTTGCTGCAGTTTTGCATCGCCGCAAATGCGCGCCGCATCGGCCATGCCGCTGTAGAGGTAAACCGCCCGTACGGAATGGCCTTCGGCAATATGCTGATCCCTTACGGGAATGCCCGCCTGGTAATACTGGAACTGAAAATAACTGTCCTTCCAGTAAAAGTTGTTGTTCTGCTTCTTTATTTCCTCTTCAAAAAAGAGGGGTTTCTGGCCGCGCTGATTGATAAAGTACAGCGCCAGCCTCAGGTGCTTTTCATTTTTGGTAATAGCATAGAGCCTGAATAACGCCATCTCTGCAATTTCGTGGCCGGGGTAGCCGTGTATTTTTCCTTCTTCGGGGCCGATTAACGAGTCTATGCAGTCTGCGTATGCAATCATGGCATCCAGAAGTCTGCGTTTGCCTGTTGCCCCGTAATAGGCAGCTGCTGCTTCAAGAAAATGCCCGAAGCAGTACAATTCGTGGTTGTCCTTGAGGTTGGTAAAACGCTTATCAAGCCCGTTGATAATATAGTAGGTATTCAGATACCCGTCTTTCTGCTGAGCGCTGCAGATAATGTCAATTGCGCCATCAATGGTTTTTTCCAGACCGGGATCCGGATGCCAGACCAGGGAATACGCAGCCGCTTCGATCCACTTTGCAAAATCGCTGTCCTGGAAAACATGGCCGCCGTGGCCCAGGCTGTTGTCAACCCCGTAATCAAGTTCCGGATGCGTCATCTGGGCCGCTATTTTGAAATTCCTCATGCAGTAACTGGGCTCTGCGCCGCTTACCCGATCGTTAAGGGCCTCCCACTGATACGGTATAACGTTGATCCGGACCCGTTCCATGATTGGGCCCCAGAAACTGTCATTGATTGTGATTGCCTTCAGGTTCAAAAATTCAGTATGTTTCATTTTTTGGAGAATAGGGGATTCGAACCCCTGGCCTATAGATTGCGAACCTATCGCTCTACCAACTGAGCTAATTCCCCGTTGTACCACTCTGTGTTCAAGTTATACAATGGGCTGAGACAAATAGTCAAGTTTGGATTTTATAAAGCGGTAAGGCATTACCAACCATTAAGGCAATTTAAACCTGATATGCTTATTTCAGGTATTATCGTAGCTTCTATCCATATTTTAGTACCCAAAAATAGCATGAATTCCAGGAAAATTCAATGCAAAAAATGATGGTTTTTATGGAAAATCAAGGTCAAAAAGTTGTTCCGCTGAATATCAGGGATTCTGGGTGTTTTGATGGAAATTCCCTTATTTCAAAGGTTTTCCCGTCGTAGCTTATCTTTGCGTGTATGTTTCCGTCCTTGTCAAAAAAATTCCGCAGGCAGTTATCCATAATTTCCTGTTCTGCCTCTGTGTTGGCGCTGTCGTTCATCGATATTATGCAGTTGAACTGCAATTTTTTATCCTTCGGCAGTTTGCCCTTCTGCTGATAGATCGTTTTGGCGCTGTTGTCTGATTCTATAAAAAATGAATAATTGCTGCTCCCCTCTATTGCAATGAACCAGCCTGAAATATTGAGCCCTGACGGCGATGAGTGAACAACGGTCAGCGTTGCCGGTATCTGGGCGGTCCTTCCTCCGGATGCAGCAAAGTACCCCTGTATTTTTTCAGGAAGTCCGCCTATGCTCCAGTAATCAGCTATGTTGTCGGAATACCATGGAGGCAGGACGATATCCGTCTTTCCGGACTTTGACGATTCCTTTATCAGATCATTGTAGCACAGGATACGGGTATTCAGCATTTCAATGATTTTGCTGTACAGACTGATACTTGAATTGGTGATTGTTTCGACATAGGCGTTGTTTGCAAGAACGAGTTTTTCGCCGAATGTGGTAACGATGCGTATCTTTGGTATAAAACGCAGCGGGGTCATTTTGCTTATGAAATGGCCGGGCAGATACCCTGCGTTGATTTCAAAAGCAGTCAGCTGCGCCCATTTGGAAACGCGGATCTTGTAATCAAGCTCCTTGATGAACTGTTTGTTCAATGCGGTTTTTTCCTTCAGGTCTGCCGCCGTAAAAACTGCATTGCTGCCCACGGCAAGTTCCTGCGAATAGTAGCGCTGCACTTCATTGAAATTCTGGATATAGCTGCCGGTATTCAGTTCGGAGTATTCGCTTGAGATGGATCCGTCTGTCAGATAAAAAAGCGTATCCGCATTGTCCAGTTCCCTCATGATGATAAAGCTGTTTGAAGCGGCAATCGTGTAGTGGAAAATTTCCCTGTCGTATTTCACGAATTTTTCGGTAATCTGTTCCTTAAAACTGTCACTGAGCGAATCAAGGGCATTTTCCGGAACTTCCAGTGTTGTCAGGTACATTTTGGGCGGCCCGGTTCTTCCGGGCAGATAATCCCGCTGCAGATATGACCACATTTCCACGGGGAACAGTTTAAGCGTACAGGTTTCTCCCTGCCATGTAACACGGAAATCACAATCGCCTTCCAGTATATTGAAATCCGGTATTTCGTATTGCCAGCCGTTTTCCATTTCTTTGCCGTTCCATTGAAAGCCCGAATAGCTTTTGTCCATTGAAGATCCGCGCAGTCCGCATGGTTCTTCCTGCAGGCCTGTTTCATCGGGATTTGCCGCTGCCAGAATACTCTCCCTTGCAAAAAAGAGCGGGACAGTTTTGAATTCCCAGGTATCATCAAACAGCTGTTTGGTCCAGAAACCCGTTTTGCCTTCTTCGTTCAGACCTGCTACCCGCAGTTCCCTTGCGCTGTTCCCCTGGCCGTTCTGCAGTATCGTTATGAATCCGGTTATTGCTGCCTTGCCTGAAAGCGGAATCCGGGGCTGGCTGCGCCAGTCTTCGCCAGGAAGCCCCCAATCGCTTTGATTGTTGGATGCATATTTAGTACCGGGCAGATCGGACTTGAAAGGCACGTAGGTATATTCGAATCCCATCGGATTGGAACCAGTTACGTCAAAATCCGCAAGCCTGGTATACATTTCCCCGACATCGTTTATGACGAACATAGTCGAAGCGCTTGCCGAAAGCGCGGCGCTGATGAATTTGCCCCTTTCCGGTCCGATGAAGTTGCGCGAGAAATCGCTGGGCAGGCCGCTGTCCGCATAGCAGATCTCCTGACCGTCATTCAGGAGTACATAAATTGTGGCAATTTCCAGAAGGCCGTTGTTGTGCTGGTTGCCGAAGATGTCTTCGGTGTAAAGAACATGGTTGTTTCTTTTCCCCAGGGACCAGGAAAGGTTGTTTGAAGTGCGTGTATCAAAATAAAGCTGTTCTTCAGTCGGCCAGCCCTGCCTGTCAAACCAGACTTTGCTCTTACGCGTCAGTATGGGATCAAAACAGTAACGGTAAAAATTTCCCTCAGCAGAAACCGCAACCAGTTCATCGGCATCGGCAGATATTTCAGTGATGGCAGCGGGATTTTTGAATCCGGGGTATAGGCTCCGGTGCGGAAGGCCGGTATCGTCGAATAAAGTCCAGTCTTTTGGCTCTGTGTCAGGATCGATGCTTTTATACCAGATCCGTCCTTCGCTTAATATATAATAATGGTAAACATTGAAGGTCTGAGTTCTTGTTTTAATGTAAACCTGATCAGGAAAATATCCGTTGATATTCTGGGTACCCAATTCTTCTTCCGAAGGGGTACCCGGCCGCTGTGAGTAATCGTTTGAGCCCAGGTACAGGTTTTTGGTAAGGGCGCATGAAATAAAAATAATCAGCAATATGGATATGAAAACAATCCTGAAGATTACTGATCCAAGCCAAATCCGTTTAAAGTTTCCAGCGATTTTCATTATGGTGCGTAACATAATAACCCGGTATTAAAACATCCGTCTACGTTATTATTCCTTGATGCTTCCCAGCATAACTCCCTTCGCAAAGTATTTCTGCAAAAACGGATAAATGGCTAGTACCGGTATCGTAGCTACAATAATTGTGGCGTACTTTATTGTTTCCGATACCGCTTCCTGGTCTCCGTTGTCCACCATTTCCAGGGCGGAGTTTTGCAGCAGTATTTCCCGCAGTATGACCTGCAGCGGGAACAGTTCACGTTTCCGCAGTATTACGCTGGCCCAGAACCAGGCATTCCAGATTCCGATCCCGTAATACAGGATCATTACCGCAAGTATTGCCTGTGACAGCGGCAGTATTATCCTGAACAGGATCTGAATGTGGCCGGCCCCGTCTATAAACGCCGCTTCGGTCAGTGATTCCGGTATCTGCTGAAACGAAGTACGCAGGATTATCATGTTGTAGACGCTTATCATACCCGGAATTATCAGGCCCCAGAGGTTATTGGTTAATCCCAAATCCCGCAAATTCAGGTAAGACGGGATCATGCCTCCGGAGAAGAACATGGTAAAGGTAATGGCCAGCATTATGGGTTTTTTAAAGTACACGTTCTTGCGGGAGAGGAAGTAGGCCGCAATGGACGTCATAAGCAGCGCAAGGAAAACCCCTACAAACAGAACAAACAGTGTATTGCGGTACCCCAGCAGAACCATCGGGTTTTTAATTACTTTTTGATAAGCTGCGGGGCTGAAACCCATCGGCGCCAGCAGAAGCCCGGAGTGCTGCATCAGCAGTGAGTTATTGCTGAATGAAGCCACCAGAACGTAAAACATGGGATAGAAAGTGATAAAACCTATAACAACCAGGAGGGCATAATTGAAAATCATGAAGATATTTTCGCCCTGGGTGTGTTTGGCGTTTGAAAATTTCATTTTTGCCCCCTACCAAAGACTCGTTTCGGAGACCCTGCGGCTTATCATGTTTGCCATAATCAGCAGCAGGAAGTTTATGGCCGAGTTGAACAAACCTATGGCAGTGGAATAACTCCAGTTCTGATCCAGAAGTCCGACCCTGTACACATAGGTTGATATTATGTCGGCAGTCTCATAGGTTGCCGGGTTGTAGAGCAGAAGGGTTTTTTCATAACCTACACTCAGAAGCTGTCCGACCCTCAGAATAAGCAGAATAACAATGGTCGGGGTTATTGAGGGAAGTGTAATGGCGAAAAGCTGCCTGATACGTCCCGCGCCGTCAATCATCGACGCCTCGTAAAGCTGGGGATCAATGGCAGAAAGGGCCGAAAGGTAGATAATCGTCCCCCAGCCAATACCCTGCCAAATATCCGATGAAATATAGATTGGCCTGTAAAGATTGGGCTGCTGCAGCAGCGGGAAGCGCTGCCCTCCGAAAAACAGGATAATATCGTTAAAAAGCCCCGTGGAAAGCGAAAAATCCGTTATCATTCCGCAAATAACGATCAGGGAAATGAAGTGCGGAAGGTAGGTAACCGTCTGGATCGTCCGTTTGAACGCTGAATGGCGGACCTCATTCAGGAGCAGGGCCAGAATAATCGGCGCCGGAAAGCCAAAAATAAGGCCGTAAAAACTTATAAGGAAGGTATTTCTGATAAGCCTGAAAAAGTACGGGCTATTGAAAAACCGGACAAAATTGACAAAACCCACCCAGGGACTTTTTGCAAAACCCCTGCCCGGCGAATAATCCTTGAAAGCTATAAGGGCCCCGTACATGGGTTTATATGAAAACAGCAAAAAGTAGATAATGACAGGTATGGCCAGGATATACAGCGACCAGTTCCTGTGCATATCTTTGCCCAAAGTTTTTGATAATCTGCTCATTAACCCCCTCCAAAACGGCAAGGATTCTAAATGTAGTCGCGGAACTTCATTCCGGGCCCATAATTTGCCTGCATTATGGACAGGCATTAATTATAAGCTGCTTTCTGATATATTTGCAAGTTTTTAATGAATTAATCAAGCGCATTGTTATGTGCTTATTTTATGGGTTTTTATTTTCTTCAATACAACTTCTGAATCAATAAATTTGATTTCATTTTTCTTTTCCTTTTTTTCAAAATCGCTAATGATCTCTTTGTCTATAATGTCGTCTCTCTCTGCTTCAGTCATTATTTTTCCTCTTCACGATCGCCATTTTAACCCATATAACAGCATGTATTAAAAGCCTGGGGATATCAATAGTTAAGCGAAATTCTGTAAATAGTGTATTAAAACCATATCAAAAATTTATTATGAAAATACTTGACTATGCATATAATAAAGACTATATTGTATGCATAGGAGATACCATGAGAACAACACTCGATTTAAATGAGACTTTATTGACTGAAGCAATGAAGTGGACAGGCGAAACTACAAAAACCGCAACTATAAATGAAGCATTAAAACAGATTATAAAATCCAAAAAACGAGTTAAACTTGTTGAATTTGCCGGAAAATTACAATTGGATGTTGATTTGGATATTACAAGGAAAAGAAATGGATTACATTATTGACAGTAATATTTGGATAGAATTTTTTAATAAAAGAAATTATTTTGATTCTGTTTCTGATTTGCTGATTAATAATGAGGTATACATCAATAAAATAATATTGGCGGAATTGATCCCTTCGGCAAGGTTTTATAATGAAAAAGAATTTATTGAATGTCTTGATGGAATAGAATTATTGGGATTGGATATTGATTGGGATGAGATTATTGAAATACAGCATAATTGCCTAAAAAAAGGGATTAATAAATTGGGATTATTGGATATAGTTATTGCCCAAAATGCCAGGCAAAATGATGCAGGTATATTTACAATAAACCGGCATATGTTATTATTATGTAACCTTATGGGAATTGAATGTAAAAAAGCATAAACAGCGGCAGAATCAGCCCTTGATTGCCCCTACCATTATTCCTTTTACGAAGTATTTCTGGACAAAGGGATAGGCGCACCAAATCGGGAGGCTCGCTACTATTATAAGGGAAAACTTTAAGAGATCGGCCATTCCCTGTCTTGCTGCCATTAATGTTGGATCAACAACCAGGTCCTGGTTTATCTGGTTTAAAATCAGAATTTCGCGCAGAAACAGCTGCAGCGGGAAAAGTCCGCGATCTGTCAGATATAAAAACGCGCTGAAATAGGCGTTCCAGTTTCCGACTGCGTAGAACAGAATCATTACGGCCGTTATGGGCGCCGTCAGGGGAATTACTATCTGGGCAAGGAACCTGTAATCATTGCATCCGTCTATATACGCCGCATCCAGTAGTTCGTCAGAGACATTGGTCTGATAATAAGTTCTTGTTACAATTACGTTCCAGGCTCCAACCGCCCCGGGAAGCAGCATGGCCCACCTGGTGTTCAGGATTCCCAATGACTTGATTACTATATAAGTAGGAAGCATGCCGCCTGAGAAGATCATTGTAAAAGTGACGATGAACATAAAAATATTACGCCCGACAAAATCCTTGCGGGAAAGCGGATATGCGCAAAGGATGGTCAGTACAAGGGAAATAATGGTGCCAAATACCGTATAAAAGAGGGTATTGCGGTACCCCATCCATACGCTGGCTTCCTTGAACACAGCGGCATAACCGTCCACACTTAATCCCACCGGCCAGAGTTTTACCGAGCCGGATACTATTGCGCTGGGGCTGCTGAATGATGCGCTGAAAACATAAATAATCGGATAGGCTACCAGAAGCAGAAAAAATAACAGCAATGCGTCAATAAAGAAATAGAACCCTTTTTCCCCCGATGTCATGAGTGAATTTTTTCTTCTTGATGCACGGACCCGCTGCCCCAGCGATAATCTTTTTTTCTCTGGAATTATTGATTCATCTGACATAAATGCTCCTTTTACCAGAGACTCGTTTCACTGAACTTCTGTGCCAGTTTATTGACTGCCAATATCATTATTAAATTGATGATCGAGTTGAAAAGGTCAATCGCCGTACCGTAAGAGAATTCCGGGGGCATGGTACGCAGGCCTACCGTATACACATAAGTGGAAATGACCTGGGATCGTGTTAAATTCAGATTGTTCTGCATGAGGAATACTTTTTCGAATCCTACACTCATGACAGATCCAAAATTCATTATGGTCAGAATTATCATCGTGGGCAGGATACCGGGAATATCTATATAAAGTATCCGTTTGAAACGGCTGGCGCCGTCAATCATGGCGGATTCATGCAGTTCAGGGGAAATTCCTGAAAGTGCAGCTATGTAAATGATGCTGTTCCATCCGAAATGCTGCCAAATGCCGGACCAGACATAAAGGGAGCTGAACAACTGGGGAACCGAGAAAACATCATCCCTTGAACCTCCAAGTGCCTGAAGCGCCAGACTGAATATACCGACTCTGGGGTTAAAGAGCTGCATCATAAGGCCGACTACTACAACGGTGGAGATGAAGTAGGGCATATATGTAATGTACTGGGTAACTTTTTTGAGCCCTGTCCGGTTAGTTGTGTTTATGGCAAGGGCGAAGATTATGGGGATGGGAAATCCCGCAATTAACTGGTAAATGGATATTGAAAGGGTGTTCCGGATTATCTGCCAGAAATTATAATACTTAAAGAACCTTATAAAATTGGCTAAACCAATCCAGGGGGCGTTGAAAATGGTATCGCCCATCATAAAATCTTTGAAGGCGATCTGGACGCCCAGCATGGGCCAATATCTGAAGATGATAAACCATGCCAAAGGAATCGCAAACAAGGTGTATAAACGCCAGTTCTTCTTTATCAGCTTTACTCTTGTTCTATCCATTTGATACCACTTTGGAATTTGTTCCGATTCTTTAAGTGTGAATTTTCCCGCCGCCCGCAAGTACATGCGCCGCCTGTATACACAGGCGGCGGCGGGAAAGTATTATTTTTTATTTATAACCTAAAGAAGCGGCCCATCCGCGGTCAAAGGCGGCCTGTACAATTTCCAGAAGCCTGGGCAGTCCCATGTTGTTAAGTTCAGCAACATAGCTGTTCCATACGGCGTCGGTTATCTGGAGCTTCCCGGTCGCGGCCTGGGCGAACATGGTATTTACGCGTTCGCACAACAGGGGGTTAATCTGGTTAACTTCCCGGGCTTCGGCAAGGGTATACGGAAGTGCGCCGGGCATAATGTTCATATCACGGTAGGGCCACAGTTGATTCCGTGCCTGCCAGAGGACAGCTTCAAATTCAAAGGGGTCAGTAAGGGATTTTGCCTGATTATAGGAAGCCCAGCCTGCCCATGAGAAGTTATTGGTTGCCCAGTAAGCGTTGTTTGTTTCGCCCCATTTAAGGACTTCCTGGTACCTTGCAGGACCGCCGTCAACGGCAATTGTTCCGGCCGGAGGAATGAGCCAGTCCCTGCCCAGAACGCCGAAACGGTTCCTGGTCCACCAATCAGTGGTATAGCAGGCATCGGCCCATTTCATCGCGACATCGGGGATCTGGCAATCTTTGGTAATGGAGTAACGTCCGCCCATGACAGGCCGGAACCTGTCATAGTATACAGACTGGCGGCCATTGGGACCTACGAGCGGGGTAACGGGGCTGAAATCTTTCCGTCTTTCGCCGTTCAGTTCGGTAAAACCGTTGGGGGCGCCGGCGCTGACTGCACCCAGTCTGTTGGGTACATTGGCCTGTTCTACAAAAGCGACAAGTTCATTGGAAGACTGGGTAAACGACAGGGGATCCAGAAGGCCTTCCGAACCAAGTTTATAGAAATACTCAAGGCCCTGCCGGTATTCCGGTTTGTTATAACTTACCTGTATTTTTCCCTGGGGATCAATGTACATACGGCGGGCTCCGGTACCGTAACCGGCCTGATCGTCGAATATAAAGGAGTTCATCAGGAAGCTTTCAAGCCCTGAATTCCATGCATTTCTGGAACTCATAAGGGGAACTTCGTCTTTTATGCCGTTCTTGTTGGGATCTTTGTCACGGACAGCTACCAGGTACTGATAAAATTCATCAGTAGTGGTGGGCATCTTCATTCCAAGATTATCAAGGAAGACCTGATTGATCCAGAAACGATGGGATACCCTGTCAGCTTCATTGATTTCGTAATGCGGAAGGGAATAAATATTGCCGTCGGCGGTAGTTATGGAGGGCCGTACTTCATCATGCTCCTTCATAAGCCTCTGGAAATTGTACCCGTGCCTGTCGATCAGATCGTTCAGCGGAAGAAGCGCTCCGCTCTGCCCAAGGGTGATCTGATCCGATGCACCGAACATTACGCTGGCAAATACGTCCGGGAGTTTTTCACCGGATGCTACCATCAGGTTGACCCTTTCCAGGTAGTTTTCTGTCGGAAGCATAACGAAATTTACATGGACATTGGTCAGTTTTTCCATATAAATGGTCGCGTCGTTGTTGTTGTAATCGGAAATGGTAGTAATGGTCGGAGTTGCAATGCTCATGTTAACCGTCTGCTGCACAATCGGGAAACCGTTCAGATTGGATACGGCAGGCTGATTGGGATAACTGGTATTTGTGGTATAAGAAGTTGCAGGCTGGGGGAATTCGATATCGGTTCCTGCCTGCGGACTCACCGCCAGCGGTTTTGGGGTTACATTGGTGGTTGTCCCCTGTACCCAATCCACTGTCTTACCGGTAGGTGCCGGCCTGGTTGTTTGCTGACCGGCGCCGTTTGAAAATACAAACGCGGCTGCAACCGTAAGACAGATCAAGAATAGCATTGTCTTCTTCATAGAATCCTCCTTATGAAGTTCGCAATACATAAAAGTTTTGGGCATGATCAAATTACCACGCCAATAGTATGTATTGAATAATACAGAAAAATGATAATACTGAAATACAAGTATGTCAAGCGAATTGCATCAAAATTTTTCTAGCCGAAAAATGTGCCTCAAAACAGCCATCCGGGTATTGTCCTTGTGATTGACAGACCCAATGCAGTATAATTTACCTGTCCTGTGCCTCCTGTAATTAGTGCCAATCCTGCGCTGCAGGTGTACCCACGTTTTTCATAAATTGCAGGAACACATGAGGCCCGAAATGTATATCAGAAAAGAGATTTGTGAAGAAGTTTTCAGTCAGTATCAAAAAACAGACAGGAAAGGCAAAGGTAAAATTCTGGATGAGTATACCAAAACACTTGACTGCAACCGTGATTATCTGGCCCATCTGCTGACCAGCCGGCAAAAAACGCGGAATGCGGCAATTGGCCAAAAAACAGGAAGGCCAGAAAAGTATCACAAAGCCTTTGTGAAGGTTCTCACGAAACTATGGGAACTGTTCGATTTCCAATGC
>Ga0123354_10009951_pt1 | contig 14613 bp, 9 predicted proteins | sample TergutLab28metaG_2_FD_97872 | JGI IMG/M metagenome (GOLD analysis project Ga0123354, IMG submission 97872) | Labiotermes labralis P4 segment gut microbial communities from Petit-Saut dam, French Guiana - Lab288 P4 | ecosystem: Host-associated > Arthropoda: Insects > Digestive system > Gut ... | reverse complement strand
TATCCGGTGGAATACCGGTTTCTGTTAATATGTTTTTTATCACCACAGCTGCCAAATCGGCAGGAGTGAAATTAGATAATGCACCAAACATTTTTCCAATTGGGGTGCGTTTTGCTGATACGATATATACTTTTTTCATTGGGTAATTGTTTAATTTTTTATTTTTTTTATTTTTTATTTTTTATCCGTCAGTTAAAACTGACGGCAATGAATTTTTAATTCCTAATTATTAATTGTTAATTGTTAATTCTCAATTCTTAATTCTCAATTCTCAATTCTCAATTCTTTATGGGTAATCCTAAGATAGTGCGTGCTTCGTTGGGAGTGGCTATTTCGCGGCCGAGTTCTTTTGCTATGCGGACTACTTTGGCTACTAATTCGCCGTTCGATTTAGCTAACACGCCTTTGGAGATGTACACGTTATCTTCGAAGCCTACGCGCACGTGGCCTCCGTCGATGATAGCTGCCATGGCTAATGGAAATTCAAAGCGTCCGATACCGGCAACGGTGTAAGAGGCATCTGCGGGGATGGAGCCGCGCATAAACACAAAGTCGCGCAAATCGCCGCCGATGCCGCCGTTTACGCCCATCACAAAATCGAAGTGCATCGGTTTGTTGATGAAGCCTTTTTTGTGTAAACGTAATGCCATCTCTATCATGCTTTTATCGAAACATTCTAATTCAGGTTTAATGCCCAACTCAATCATCCGTTTGCCAAAATATTTAATTGTATTTTCGGTGTTGGTAAACACGTCGTCGCCGCCAAAGTTGAGTGTTCCGCAATCTAAGGTAGCCATTTCTGGCTGTAGTTCAGTAGGTTGCAGGCGTTCGTCGTCAGTCATTCCAACAGCACCGCCGGTAGAAGGTTGGATAATGACATCCGGTATCTCTTTTAAAATCGCGTCCATCGCTTCTTTAAAGCGACCTTTGTCTTGCGTGGGCGTTCCATCGTCCCAACGCACATGCAAGTGAATGATAGAGGCGCCTGCTTCGTAAGCCGATTTGGCTTCACGCACTATTTCTTCAACAGTATAAGGAACAGCAGGATTGTGCTCTTTTAGAACTTCTGCGCCACAAATGGCTGCGGTAATAATCAGTTTTTCCATAAAAATATAATTGGTTAAGATTTTGCTGCGAAAATAGGTTTTTTTAGCATAAAATAGATATAGACGCAGGAGATTTTTATCCGTCTGTGTGTATTTAAAAAAAACATGTTTTTTTGTTAGCCGAAAAATTAATAAATAAACATGCTCATTTCCACTCAAGGTATTGTACTGCAAAGCGTAAAATATGCCGATCATAGTTTGATTGTCAAGATTTTTACACGAAGAAGTGGCATGGTTTCTTTCATCATTAAAAATGCGTTCTCTAAAAAGAGTAAACAACCGGCTTCTTTTTTTGCCCCCTTAACAATTTTAGATCTCATTTATAATGAAACATATACAGAGAAGCTAACGTTCCTCAAAGAGGTCGGCATAGCACATCCTTTCCACACCATTCCCATGGATATTAAAAAAAACAGCTTGCTGCTTTTTTATCAGGAATTATTGATGAAATTGTTGTATCATGCCAATGCCCCCGATGAGGAACTGTTTGATTTTATAAAAACACATTTATTGGAATTGGAAGCTACACAAGAGTTTATTCCCGATGTTCATATTATTTTCTTAGTGCAACTCATTCAACAGTTAGGGTATAGCCCTGAGTTAAACTTCTCTCTACATACGCCTTATTTTTCCATTGAAGATTCAAATTTTGGAGCTGTTTTTGCAGAAATACCTAATTTTTTATCCAAAGAAGCGAGCTTTTATCTCTTTACACTTTTAAAAAAACAAAATTATACCCTTCCTGATAAAAAAACGCGCATGGAATTGCTCAACGGGATGATTCTTTATTTAATGAAATATCATAAACAGATTAAAGAGATTGAATCTGTGGCGGTTTTGGCGGAGGTACTGCGGTGATTGTACCTTGTAATTTAAAAATCACACTTTCGTCTCTCGCAAAAAGTATAGTATTAACTTCAAAAATAATCTAAGCATGAAAAATATACCAATTTTATTATCAATATTTTACCTTGGAAGTTTTTCACTATTCGGACAAGGGAATATGTTGTATCTCGAAATACAACAGGCTAAAGAAAGGAATATTTACTTTGAAAATGTTGTTCTTCCAAAGGTAAGTCCGGATACAGAATCTTTAGAGAATTTTATAAATTCTGCTGAAGTTTCCTTTTTTGGAAATATTTCACTTGATTTGAGAAACAACAATGCTAAAGCGATGAATTTACTTTTGCCTTTACAACATGAGAATATGATTTTGGAATTGGTAGAAGTTCCGGAAGATTTTTATGATTATGTGGTAACGACATCAGCAGGGGAGACCTTTGCTGCAAATAAAGCCATTAAACATTATCGTGGCATTGTAAAAAACGGAGTAAACTCTTTGGTTGCCATTACGTTTTATGAAGATGAAATAATGGGATTGATTTGCACAGAAGAAGGCAATTTTAACATCGTAAAAGACCCGCAATCGAATAAACATATTTTCTATAATGATAAAAATCTGAAAGAAAAACCATATTTCATTTGCGGCAATACAAATGATTTTTCCGACCCTTATGAATCGGAGGTTTTATTTGGACAGCGGAGTATGGATGTTTTAGATAAAAAAGTTAGATTTTATGTTGAAACAGAATATGATATCTATCAAAGACGAGGAAGTGTTCCTTCGGTAGAAGCATTCATATCGGGTTTATTTAATCAGGTTGGTATTCTCTATCAAAATGAAAATATCTTTACAGGTATTTCCGAACTCCATATATGGATTACAGAAGACCCCTATATGGGATTGATACCATTAGATCAATTTCAAAATCAAATAACTTCTTTCAATGGTGATTTGGGAATATTATTAACGTTTAGATATAGCGCAGGAATAGCTGCCGGTGATAGAGGGCTTTGTAATCCTTTACCTTCAGAAAGTTTGGCTGTAGCCGGGTTGAACAATGATTACGCTACTGTCCCTGTTTATAGTTTTTCGGTTATGATTGTTACACACGAGTTGGGGCATTTATTTGGTTCACGTCATACGCATGCTTGCGTGTGGAATGGAGATAATACGGCAATCGATGGTTGTGCCCCTGTTGAGGGAAATTGTCCAAAACCGGGTATTCCTCCCGAAGGAGGTACTATAATGAGTTATTGCAGTAATGTAAATTTTAGTTTAGGATTTGGACCTCAACCGGGGAACGTTATCAGAAATAATGTAAACAATGCGACCTGTTTACTACGTCTAATCCTTGAAGTCATGGAGATTAGATTTCCCGATGGAATATCAGAAATAAAACCGGGCGAAACATCCGACATTTATATCTATCTGAAAAATATTGGCGATGATACGGCATACGATCTGGCTGCAACGCTTACATCTTCTTCGCCTTATTTAATTATCAACGAAGCCACAGCACATTATGGCTATCTCTTTCCCGAACAATATAGATACAAAGTTTATAATGTTACTCTCAGTCCCGACATCCTCGCAGGAACAACGGAACTTCCTATTACTTTGACCTCTACCGACGCATCGGGAAGAATACTCGGAGTAGCCGCTGTACTTCATTTCCAAAACACCGGAGAACCTCCACAATCGTGTAGCCCTATTGAAAACTTATCGGCGGAAGCAACTTTCTCCGACATCAAATTAACATGGACTGCCCCTTCGGGAGGCGATCCTAAAAAATATCTCATCTATTGCAACGACCGGTTTTTGAGAGAAACAACAGCCACCACTTATACACACAAAGTAGAACTCGGAACCTATCATTATGGCATAGAAGCATTGTATGAGGACGGATGTACCGGAGAAATATCTTGTGTAGAGGCTATTACATCTTGTGGCATAGATATAAAATTAACGGTTACATCTTACACTAACAGGTATCATTTATCATGGACTCCCATTATACAAAGTATAAGCTATTACAAAATATATCGAAACTCGGAGTTGCTCGGAGAAGCTAAAGGAAATGTCTATAATGATTTCTATATACAATCTAATACGCAATATTGTTATACCATAGTAGCCGTTTGCCCCGGTGATATGGAATCGGAGCCTTCCAATGAGGAATGTGTTGGCGGTGTTGGCATTGACAAACTGGAAAATGACATTAAAATCTATCCCAATCCTGCCAATACCACCTTGTTCGTTGAAGGAACAGGTTTAAAAACCATCTCTATTTACAATGTGTTGGGACAAATGGTCGAAGGCATTGAAACAGATGGAAAAGCCATCACTATCATTGATACTTCTTCTTACCAACCGGCATTGTATATTGTTGAAATAATTATGGCAAACGGAAGAAAAATTAATAAACAGTTGGTTATATCGCGATAGAGTTCAAAATATCTCAAAAAATTTGCTTCTTTTGCACATGTTCAATTCAAATATCATAATACATTAAGTAATAATTTTTTAAAACATTTAATCATGAATGTAAAGTACACAAAAGACCACGAATGGGTAAAATTAGAAGGCGAATACGCTTTGATAGGAATCACTGCTTTTGCAGCGGAACAATTAGGCGATATTGTTTTTTTAGATGTTTACACAGTGGGTGAAACATTAGACAAAGAAGCGGTTTTCGGAACTATTGAAGCCGTTAAAACTGTTTCCGACATGCTTATTCCCATGAGCGGCGAAGTCGTTGAGTTTAACGAAGAGGTGGAAAGTAATCCGGGGTTGGTGAATACAGATCCTTTTGGCGCCGGCTGGATAGTAAAAATTAAAGTATCTGACCTCGCAGAATTCGACGAATTGCTTACAGAAGAGCAATATAAAGAATTAATTGGATAAAAATCACTTTACCCCTTGACAAATCTTTTTTTCGGTTGTATATTTGCGGTCGTAAATATGCAGCCGAAAATTGTTGTATAATCAATGTTTCACTAAAAAAAAACTGTTATGGACAAAGAAAAAACAAATCTTGACAAACTCAAAGTACTCAACGCAACGTTGGAAAAATTGGAAAAAACCTTTGGCAAAGGCGCCATTATGAAGTTAGGGGAAAAACCTGCCGACAATATCGAAGTGATCTCCACGGGCTCTATTGGATTGGATATTGCGCTTGGTGTTGGCGGGCTTCCAAAAGGTAGGGTTATTGAAATCTTTGGTCCCGAATCATCGGGAAAAACCACGCTGGCAATTCATGCTATCGCCGAATCGCAACGTGCCGGCGGGATCGCCGCTTTTATTGACGCCGAACATGCGTTTGATAGGTTTTATGCCGAAAAGTTAGGCGTGAACATCTCAGAGCTATTGGTTTCACAGCCCGATAACGGCGAGCAGGCGCTTGAAATTGCCGACAACCTTATTCGCTCCGGCGCCATTGACATTATTGTGATTGACTCTGTGGCCGCCCTAACGCCCAAAAACGAAATTGAAGGCGATATGGGAGAGAATAAAGTGGGATTGCAAGCGCGATTAATGTCACAAGCGCTTCGCAAATTAACATCAACGATCAGCAAAACAGGATGCTGTTGTATTTTTATCAACCAACTTCGTGAAAAAATTGGAGTGATGTTCGGCAACCCGGAAACAACTACTGGCGGAAATGCTTTGAAATTTTACTCTTCTGTGCGTATTGACATCCGCCGCTCTTCGCAAATTAAAGATGGCGATGTGGCAGCCGGCAACCGCGTAAAAGTAAAAGTGGTGAAAAACAAAGTAGCACCCCCTTTCCGCTTTGCCGAATTTGACATCCTGTTTGGCGAAGGAATCTCCAAAACCGGCGAAATTATAGACATCGGCGTGGATAAAGGAATCATCAAAAAATCAGGCTCTTGGTTCTCTTATGAAGATACCAAATTAGGACAGGGACGCGATGCCGTAAAACAAATGCTCGCCGATAATCCGGAGCTGGCTGCGGAACTGGAAGGAAAGATTAAGGCGGCGATGTAAGTTCATTCGTTGTCAAGCTCATAGCCTTTTTTATGTATTACGAACTAAAGTGAACATCAGCATTTTCACACATTTCCTGCAAATTATAGCCATTTTTGTCTATTTGAGAGGCGCCCCAAGTGGGTTTTAATGCTTTTTGCGGACAATTATATACGCAGCCCAAACACATATCGCAGCGACTGCCAAATTTTGGTCTGGGGTTCATTGAAATATTGGAAGAGCAGCAGTTTTTGGCACAAACTCCGCAAGCAATACAGGTTTCCAAGACCTTTATTCTGTTTCCGAATTTATGTGTTCCTTTTTTCTCTGCCTCTCCTAATGCAGAAATCAGATAATCAATCCAATAGATATTTTTTTTACTTCTTTTTTGGGAAATAATTGTTTGTGAAATTTTGTCAATCTTCTGGGGTAATATGGAAAGTATTTGTGTATATTTCTTTTTGTCGGGGGCTTTCATCCAATTATTGGGCATTCTAATCATGTCTTCAAAAATTACGTTAAAATTGCTATTTTTCAACAACTTAACGGTTTTGCACCGGCAAGCGGTATTCGTAATCACATTACCACCGCCCGAAACAGAGATAACCGCTGTGTTACAATGATTTCCCACCAAATGTTCCACCCACTCATAGATTGGTTTGGGAGCGTTGAACGAATGCACAGGGAAAATCAGAATATAATAATCTGCTTTAAGCGTTTTGACCTCGCTAATATTGTCTCTGTAAATTTTATTTACTTCAACGTTTAAGTTGCTTACTTTCAGTTTGTCTGCCAATAATTTGGCAGCCAATTCACACCCGCCTGTGCCTGTATAATAATCAATACGAATGGTTAGCATAAAATATTTTTAGTTTTATTATTTGAATTATGATTTCATAAGTTTTAAAATATGTCCTTTCAGACGGTTAATATTTTATTTAACGATTTATCTTTCGTTTCATTGTCCAACTGCTCTATCCGCAGCTTTCCGACAACGGTTAAATATGCGTATAATTATAAAATAAAAGTTGTATTGAGATATTCTTTTTATAATAAAATTCGCATTTATCTGTTAATTCTGTGTCATCTGTGTGAAAAAAATATATAACAATGAAAAAAAACACCCCCAAAAACCTCACGCCTCACACCTCACACCTCATCCCTTTTCTCCTTTTCTCCCTTCTCCTTTCTCCTTTCTTCCTCTTCGCCCAATATACCGAAGCCGACATCCGCAATTACATCGAAACCTACAAAGGCATTGCCATTCAAAAAATGGTGGAGTACAAAATTCCGGCAAGTATTACTTTGGCACAAGGTATTTTTGAAAGTGGCAGCGGAACAAGCCGTTTGGCAACAGAAGCCAACAATCACTTCGGAATAAAATGCAAGAAGGAATGGACAGGCGAAACGATAAAACATGACGATGATGAAGCGCAAGAGTGTTTCCGAAAATATGAGAAAGTGGAAGACTCCTACAATGACCATTCTCTGTTTTTAACTTCGCGATCGCGTTATGCCAAACTTTTTACCCTCGACATTATGGATTACAAAGGCTGGGCGCGCGAACTGAAAGCGGCAGGATACGCCACAAACCCCCAATATCCGGAACGACTTATCAGTCTAATAGAACGTTTTGATTTGGCAAAGCAAGACACTATTGCCATGCAATTATTTGGAGATAAAATAAAATCGGAATAATTCTGTTTTTATAAAGATAATTTCTATAAGTGGCTCGAACTTTCTATTTCTTCAATCCGGAAACTATGTCGTTTGAAAAAGCGAAACTATCGTTATGGGGCATTGTGAAAAGAACGATCTGGCTCATTGTAACCGCTATCGCTTTTGCCATTTTAACGCTTTGGATTGCTTTTTATGTTTTCGATTCGCCAAAAGAAAAGATGTTGCAACGCGAAAATAACGAACTCAAAGAGCAAATTCAACTCATCAGTCAAAAATTGGAAGTTATGGATGTGGTACTTGAAGATATTCAAGATAGGGATGATCAAGTATATAGAATGATTTTGGAGGTGGATCCCATTCCTTTTGAAAAAAGAAATCCATGGTTCGATTTAAAGACTCGGTATGACTCTATTCCAAAGAATGAAACTATGAAATTGCTGATGAATATTGATTTGAAAACCAATCAATTATTAGTTAAGTTGAGTGAAGAGCGCAAATCGTTAGATACTCTTTTGCTGTTGGCAGAAAGAAAAAGCGACATGCTGGCTTGCATTCCGGCAATTCGCCCCATTAAAAACATGTATAATGTAACTTCCGGATTTGGCATGCGCATGCATCCTATATTAAAAGTATGGCGCAGACATGAAGGCGTGGATATCACGGCGCCTCGCGGAACACCGGTTTATGCCACTGCCGATGGCGTTATTTCACGCAAACAAGCCCAATCGGGATATGGAACGAGTATAATTATTGAGCACGGCTATTCTTATGAAACATTATATGCTCATTTATCAAGAAGAGCGGTCAAGCCCGGACAAAAAGTGAAACGCGGCGAATTGATAGGCTATGTGGGAAACACCGGATTTTCTTTAGGCTCTCATCTGCATTACGAAGTTTGGAAAAGTGGAAAACCTGTAAATCCCGTGCATTACTTCGTTAGCGATATTACACCCGAAGAATATAATACCATTTTGGAATCTTCCAAAATAATGAATCAAGCGCTATCTCCTTAATTTTTAGAATATGAAAGCAAAATTTCAAAACATAAAACTGTTCTGGAAAAATTTAAGGAAACATTGGTCACATCGTTTTCAAGTTATTATTAGAAATGAAAGAAATTTGTCCGATGTATTTAGTTTCAGACTGACGCCAAGAAAAATTTTCGTACTCGGCACTTTTACTTTTCTACTTATTATTATGCTTACGGCAATGCTCATTGCTTTTACGCCGTTGCGCGTTTATGTTCCCGGTTATACTAACCCTGTGGAATATCACCTCTACAGAAAAATGCTCATGCGTGTAGATTCCATAGAAAAGATAAATGCAATGCAGAAAATTTACATGGATAATTTTTATAATATTTTGAACGATATAGTTGTTTCCGAAGAGATGAACGCACCTATGGAAGGAGGGGGTGAAAAAAGAATAAAAGATAAAGAGAAAGCGGAACAAGCTAAAAAAGAAGTAAATGAGGCAGCAGAACGACTCTGGATTGAAATTACGGACAGAGCTACTAAAAATCATATTCCGTTATCACAACATATTGTAATACCTACATTTGTATTCACTATGCCGGCATTAGGTGTGATTACACAACAGTTTTCAATTCCCGATCGCCATTTCGGCATACATATCGAAAACGAAAAAGGAACGCTAATTACTGCCATAGCCGACGGCGTAGTGATTGGCGCCGAATTTTCCGAAAAAGGAGGAAACATCCTGATCATTCAGCACGCCGGAAACATGGTTTCTATATACAGAAATGTAGATAAGTTTTTCAAAACTGCAGGCGCCAAAGTAAAATCCGGAGACCCGATCGCCTCTATGGGAGGTCGGAGACCCGAATCGCAAAAACCCTACATACATTTTGAAATATGGTATAATGGAACGCCGGTTAATCCGTTGAATTATTTTGTAGGGAATTGATGAAAAAAAATAAGGTAAAAGCATTTATAAGGGCTACACATAACTTTTCAGAGAGCCATTTTATCCCCTTTTTTTTGTATAGAACAAGCGATTAAATAGACGGAATAAGTTGATAAAAGTATATTTTTTGACTTTTGCTACAAATTTTTAGTCAAAATATAATAAACAACGCTTAATATGTGAAAAAATGTATTTTTGCACGCTAATTATATATGTAATGTATAAGAAGGAAAACGCAAAAAATTAACCAAAATAATTATTAACCAAATTTATCTATTATGAAAAAAATTATCTTTTTCTTAGCTCTCATCTTCATGGCAAGTGTGGGCTACATGAACGCACAAAATTTTGTGCAACAAAATCAAGAGTTTACTGTCTCTGCTGAGAAACCAGTAGAGCGCCCTGTAACAAGAGCTGACGTAGAGTTAGGCTTCTGTAACGGAACAGTAGAAAACTATTCCGGCTATACCCATCCGGTAGGAGTTTCGCAGGTGAACAGTTGTATTCACTTTACTTCCGGACAAATGGCTAATTTTGTAGGAAGTTCGCTGCACACTATCGAAACGTACATTCCTCCTCTTACGATCGGGGCAAATTCGATGATGGCAGGCTGGACAGGCTATAAAGTATGGATTAAAACCGCACTTGATGGCGCTGTAGTTTACGAACAAGATGTTACTTCGCAAGTTACATTAGAAGCTTTTAACGAATTTACGCTTAATACGCCCTATACCATTACCAACGCACCGTTGGTAATTGGTTTTACGGTTACATTTAACCTGACTGCTCAGGGACCTAGATTTGCCATGCCGTTTGAGCAAACGGCAGCTCCATATCCCGTAGGTGGATGGAACTCAAACGCCGCCACAAATTATGGCACCGGATCTACCTGGGGTAATAATGTTGGAAGAGGCGCCCTCATTTGGGGACATGTTACCGGAAGCGGCATACTCCCTAACGACCTTTGTGCGGTAAGTATGGCATCGCCTGCTCTAAAGTGGGCAGGCAACCAGGGCACCTATGGCGTTTGGGTATTTAATGCAGGTACCGCATCGCAAAATAACTTCCCCGTTCAATTATTGGATGCCGCCAATAATGTTTTGGCAACACAAACGGTTACTACTGCTGTACCGGCAGGCGCTCACAGATTGGTTAATCTTACCTATACACCTCCTGCTGCCGGTAATTTAACGGTTAAAGGAAGAGTAAATCTTACAGGCGACCAAATCGCTTCAAACAACGAATCTCTCCCACTGACCCAAAAAGTGTATGCACAACGCCCCATGGCTTATTGTGACAACAGCACTGTAACCGGTGTTGGATATGGAGCTGCTCTCCCGCATCAAGCTGCCATAGAATATACCGCAACAACTGTAGCTCCATTTTTGGGAAAAAACATAACTGCCGTTGAAATTGCTTTTGGCGTACCGGCTTCTACTATTACTACTCCTGCCACGGTTTGGATTCGTAGTTCATTAACAGGCGCCAATTTATACGAACAAACGTTTACTCCTGTGGAAGGATGGAACACGGTTGTACTAAATACTCCTTACTTAGTAACTAATGCACAGATATTTATAGGATGGTCGGCACAATCAACAGTTAATTTCATTATTGGTGCTACCGCCAATACACCGGTAGTTTTTGCCGGCGGGCATATTCAAGGTAGCACATTTGCATGGTCAAACTATGCTTCACAGACCACACCTATGCAGAATAACAACGCCATTATTGGAGTTGTAGAGGATAACCCTAACGCCGTAATTATTACTACTGCTGTTAATCCCGAAGGTTTTGGAACCGCTACCGGCGGCGGAGTCTATAACATAGGCGACCCCGTTACACTAACCGCAACCCCAAAACCGTGGAGCACCTTCGTAAACTGGACACCGGGCAACTCAACCGCAAACCCATGGACTTTTAACGCTGCAACCACCACCACTTATACCGCTAACTTTAGCGGAACACCGCCGCCATGCGATGACTATATCATCGGAACAGGTACAGTTTATCATTACGCACTGCCAACAGATTATATGGCGTATTCTTATACGCAACAGATATATCTGGCTGACGAGATAGACTTTCCGGTAGGCGCGATGATTGAGGAAATCTCGTTCCAGTATATGCTCACTACTCCGCATAACAGACCCAACATGACTTTTTATCTGGGTAATACGAGTAAAACAGCGTTTGCCAACACCACAGACTGGATACTGTTGCCAAACCTGCAACAGGTTTTCCAAGGCACGGTTAATTTCAACAACAGCGGACCGGATAACTGGTACACCATCACACTTGATACGCCGTTTGAATATACCGGCGAAAATTTAGTGGTTGTGTGCCATAATGCAGCAGGCTCGTCCGGCAATACAACTTCCAATCAGTTCCGCGCCACAGCACAGAGTGCAAACAGGTCTATCTTCCATTGGAGTAGTACAGTGCTCACTAATCCGGCGTCTCCCCCTACGGCAAGTGGAACTACTATCAATCGCAACAATATGAAGTTTTATGCTTGCGCGGGCGATAGCCCAGGCGATTGCGACCCCGCAACAAACCTCACAGTTAATTACAACAACGCTTGTAATTCGGCAACGTTGACTTGGACGGCGCCAGGGAAAGGAAAAGGTAGTGAAAAGCCTGATTATCAGAGAATTGATAAAACTACCAAAGAAAATTTGGCAAAAAAGGAAGCTATACTTCAAAAAAGAGCTGAACGTAACGCTACACCTGGTCTTGCCCCTACTTATTCTAAAGGCATTCTTCTTTCAGAAGGATTTGAAGATGCTGATATTTTCGATTTACCCGATGGATGGACTGAAATAGCTATCGGTGATGGCTTGTGGTGGTTTGTTGATGATTGGCAGGCATATACCGGATATCAAGCGGCTGCTTGCTGGTGGGATTATATGGACGACAAAGATTCCTGGATGTTTAGTCCCGGTGTTACTTTAACGCAAGGCGTTCCCTATTCAATAAGTTTTTGGGCGCTGATGGGATATGAACCCGGAGATGGAAACCGCTTTGAAGTGAAAATTTCCCAAAGCCCAACCATTTCCGCAATGAATAGCGGTGTGGAAGTGTATAGAAATCTCGATACATATTTTGCAAACTGGACGCAAATTACTTATACCTTTACGCCTACAACAAGCGGAACATACTATTTGGGATTCCATGACTTTACTTATACGTACGATGGAGATGATTGTTTTATTGATGATGTTTTAATAACCGGTCCCGACGGTCCTATTCCCGGCGACGTTACCTACAATATATATAGAAACGACACACAAATTGCCACAAATATTACCACTACTACTTATACTACATCTTTCAATAATACTGTGCCTTATACATGGGCAGTAAAAGTAGCATGCGAAGGTGGCGGCGAATCGGCTCCGGCAATAGCAGAAAAACCGATTTGCGTACCTCAGGGATCCGGTGAGTGCGAAGCATTCCCTATCGTTGATTTTGCGGTAGTTTACGACCGCGTAGATAACGATTGCAGCGCCGTATTAACATGGGACGTTGGCAGCAAGGGCAAGGGAACTAAAGACCCTGTTGAATTTACAACAGCAGCGCCTAAAGTAGATATAGTGTGTGAACGGCAAGCAATGGTGGATAAATTGGCATTAGAAGCAAAGGGAACACCGAACACCGGTATGCAAAGAAGCGCTCCGGCAGGAACCTCTACATTTGCTCCTCAAATGGAATCTGTTATGAATGATCCATTTAGAGGTGAAACTTCTCCGTTGATATATACCACACCTACATCTGATCCTGTTGTCGCTGCATTTAAAACCACTGTGGGAGACTGGAACCAGGGGACACAACTTACAACCATCACACTCTCTCATCAGGCTGCGGTTTATGATCCTGCCGATGGACAAATTGGTATAATAACTTGTACCAGTACTGCTCCATACGTTAATACATACAGAAAGATGGATCCGGAAACCGGAGAAACTATTATTATTAACTCAAATAACAGCCAGGTGCCCGATGCCATAAGTATGGCATATAACCCTATTAATGGTTTAACCTATCTTACAGAATTTCCTGAACCAACAGCTCGATTTGGAACAATTGACCTTGCAACCGGCATATTTACTCAAATATCATCAGGTAATACGAGTCCTATGTATATTGCTATTGATGCTGACGGAACTTGCTATGCATTGAACATTGGAGTTTCAAGCTCAACTTTTGGCACTCTCAATCTAACGAATGGACAATTTACTCAAATCTCTACTTATGGAGCCGGCAACTATATTCAGGATATTAATATTGATGTGGAAACAGGCATATTATATCATGCTTTCCGCGCCGGTTCAAATCCCACAACTACACAATGGTGCACCATTAACAAAACAACAGGAGCTTCTACTACTATTGGAACTTTCCCTAGAAATGTTGAATCTTTTGTTATTGCAGGTGCAGGCAAAGACCCATGTCCTGCAATTTCCAACCTTACGGTTACTGTTGGCGCAGGTCAAAGTGTTAGCTTAACATGGACGGCTGCCTCCGGCTCACCCACAGGATATGAAGTACGTTTCAACGGAACGCTGTTAGAAACTGTGACTACTACTTCTTTTACTCATCCATTTGCGACTGCCGGACAGCATAGCTATTGTGTAAGAGCTATCTATCCTCCTGCCTTAGATTGTGCGCCGCAAAGCGTATGCCAATCTGTAACGGTAAATGAAGATATGGGCGACTGCGAAGGCTTAGTAGTTACCTCCGGTACTACAACAGGCTCCGGCTCACCGCTATACACATTATACAATAATGCTTATGCGCAAACAATTTATAATGAGTCGGAAATTGATGACGCCGTAGGCTCGCTCATTTCCGGTGTAGCATTCCAGTATCGCAGTACCGGTACTAATGCAGTAAGAACTATTCCGGTTGCGGTTTATATAGGAACTACTACCAAAAGCGAATTTGCCAGCAATACTGCAGCCGATTTTGTGCCGCTTTCCGACTTAACATTAAAGTTTAGCGGTACGGTTACATTTAATTCAGCCGACACGTGGACTTCCATAGATTTTGATGAGCCATTTGAATATG
>Ga0123354_10009949_pt1 | contig 14614 bp, 5 predicted proteins | sample TergutLab28metaG_2_FD_97872 | JGI IMG/M metagenome (GOLD analysis project Ga0123354, IMG submission 97872) | Labiotermes labralis P4 segment gut microbial communities from Petit-Saut dam, French Guiana - Lab288 P4 | ecosystem: Host-associated > Arthropoda: Insects > Digestive system > Gut ... | reverse complement strand
TCATCACACACTGTAGGTGGCCGTCCGGTGCAGTTTCACTGTTTTTTATGTTTTGCTGACCGTGCATCTCAGAATAATCTTAGTAACTGACCAACTTAATGCACAAATTCTTGTTTTATAATAAGTTTATTATTTCCTGTACATGTTTCGAGCACTATTGTGCTCATCATCACCCACTGTAGGTGGCCGTCCGGTGCACCAACTTATTATAAAACAAGAATTTGTGCATTAAGTTGGTCAGTTACTAAGATGCTGAGATGCACGGTCAGCAAAACATCAAAAGCAGTATCAGACCAGTCTTTAATGCTTTCCCTTCACAGAGTGGTAATTTTGAACTCGGATATGTCCGTTCAGCGCAGTTTAATTTGGACCTTCCCATTTACGCCTGATTTTCCCTGGAGACTTTTCGATGTCGGGTGGATTTTACATTTTTTCCCTTTGGTGCTTCATGTGGTGCCTGTCTGATCCCTGACTATGTTAGGTTCAGAACATCGCGGTCGTAGGGTTCGGTTTTCTGATTCGAATTTTGTAGGTACCAAGTTCATACCTTGGAACTTAGCCTGGCTATCCTGACCGAAACTTGCAAGTGGTTTTCCACGTGCAGAAAGGTGCTTTCATTTAAGTCATCGCTCCCTACCCCAATTGATTGTTGACTAATTATCCACTTGATCTATGTTGTGCTGCGTTAAGTAGACCAAATAGACCAAAATTAATGTAAACAAAAAAAAAATGTGTGTGTGTGTGTGTATGTGTGTGTATGTGTGTGTGTGTGTGGCACACTGTAGAGCCTCATTATGCAGTTACATTGCAATTGAATGCTGTTACAAACTGTTCACGGTGCTCTGTTTTTGGTGCGTTCGTACCGAAGATTTACGAAAGTGCGTCTCTGAACTTCTCCCCACTTTCGTTTGTCGACCCGCGTGCAATAACAACAGACCCTGTACAGATTTTCATAATATTTTATATTGGGAATTTTTGCGCCAACTTTTGTTTGTAATTTCAAATTCTGGTTGACTCCGGGGTAACAGTGTTGGAAACTGCATTCAGTTTTGTGACAAATGTCGGTCGAGGTGTGGCTAAACCTGACGCACGTTTTCATGCCCAGTACCATGAGCTTTACAGTTTCCAAGATAATGAAGCAAAAAATGAGTGAACGCCCCAGAAATGTGAGGCTGTGTATACGTCTGCTGACATTTTATTTAGCGTTCGTAATGACGTGCAAAGTTGTGTGATGTGTGGAACTTGCTGTACAGTCCTGACTGTTGTATTAGGCACTTTTGCAGCTGCGTTTGACCCAAATTCGTTACGGTGCCTTATACAGTACAGAATTTTTATTGGCACCTTAATGTAACACGGTAGGTAGGTTTTCACCCTTTTTATAGGCCACACAGGCCCTTAGGGTGAGTAGAGGTATGTCTCTACTTTCTTGGACCTTCGGCACTAGATGGGGGGGGGGGGTCAGCAGCACGCCCCAGCCGCCTCTACCCCCGGGAAAGATCCGGTACCCCATTGTACAGGAGACTGGGTCGGCCCCAGGGCCGGTCTGGACGGGCGGAAAATCTCGTCCCCACCAGGATTCGATCCCGGACCGCCCAGCCCGTAGTCAGTCACTATACCGACTGAGTTACCTGGCCCACATGCAGCACGACTGTGTTCATGTCCACGCACTACGCACGTGCGTAGCTCCACGCCAGCGCCTGGCCTTCTGTTTCATCTATAGAATCCCTTTCTCTATAATGAACCTTATATACTTCTAAAATTTATGCGGGTGGTTTCTTCAATAATGTTTCCCTTTCTTGGGAAGAAGACAGTCACAGATTTAATCAGCACCGTTTGTGTGTGAAAATTACTAGGCATTAATATCACAGGTATACAAGTACGGTAATACTTGGTCATGGACGAGAGTACAGTAAATTATGAGCAAGCGTGATGTCGCTAGGGCTTCTACCTGCACATGTACCCGTGCACACTAATTAAGAACTTGGAAACTGTCCTCATTTGTTTGCGGCTTGTTGCATGCTGCGTTGTGCAGGGGAGAGAGGTGTAAATTATTACAACAATGGTTATGATGTTCTTGGCGTCTGTGCAGAATTGTACTGTTTGTATTAGCGGTGGTATTCTCCAAGATTTGTGTGATGGCGATTCTTCATATTTTGGTAATTAATCGGAGGAAATTCTTAATCTTGTCACTTGTCGGTTGATAATGTTTTGTATGTGATTGTGCGAAGGAAGTTACTTCTACCCCGAACGACTCGCGAAATTTGGAACACATTTTAAAATTATTTGTTTTTTTCTTTCCCAGATCATTGGTTTGTGTACACTGTGATCCTTAATGATGCCATATTCCAGCTAGACGTCTGTTGCTGTAACGTTCGTCCTATTATGTCTGCTTGATAAACACTATGTAATCAGCGTTTCACTTGTACGTTAAATTACACCATTTCGAAGAATGTTCCGACGAATCGATTGTGCGAGGTCTGGATTATTATTATGTGGATGTCTCTTGTCACAGGCCCTTTCTTCCTGGTACTTCTCTTGAACCGGCGGTGATTCCCACCGCAAGCTTCTCGTTACTATTCATTGGTTCCAATTATTACTGGTATAATCGTACATTTCAGGTTCCACATTCGCTGTATCTCAATACATAAACTCTTGTATTTGATCTTCTTTTTCGCTTCCTTTTGCACAACATTTATGTCTGCGGGTATTGCCACATCTATATATATATATATATATATTTTAATTATTATATCTGGCCTATTTGCTGTAACTTCTCTGTCTGTATGTACTGCTTGATTCCACAACACTGTGACATTCCCTCTTCATACACTGGCTTGGGCATGTGTGTGTACCGTTTGTCTGTGGTTTCAGTGCCTAAGGCTTTGAGTATTGAGTAGTGCAAATGTGTGCACACTTTATCATGTCTCATTAAATATTCGTTCTTCGCCAAAATAGGGCATCCCGAGGTTAAGTGGTCAGTAGTTGCTTCATGTTATTTACATAACCGACATTTACTCTCTGTTTCTTCCTTCAAGACGTTATTTTTAAAATAGTTTGTACTGATTGCTTGGTCTTGAGCTGCCACTATTGTACTTTCTGTTTCTTCCTTGATGTCACCAGATTTTAGCCAGCGATATGACTGTTCAATGTCCACCAGCTTTTCATCTAGTTACGTGGCAATTGTCCATGCATCCTCCTCCCGTGTGATCTTTCTTTTGTTTTCTCCACTATGCTGTCCTTCATTTTTCTTGTTTCTTTCTGTACTTCTGTCTTAGGCATCTAGCTGTCTGTAACACTGCTGAGTCGGTGTTGTGTTGGTGTGTTCTGACAACCTGTGTTAGTGGGTCTTCCTTCCTGTTTACATATTCGACCAATTTTGTAATTTCTACTGCATGGACTGCTTCTAACTGCATCAAGCCCCTTCCTCCCTGTTTTCTGGGAACATACAAGCGATCTACGTCTGCTTTTGGGTGATGCTGTCCATGAATGGTTAGTAGTTTCTTTGTTTTTTGCAGTTCTTCTTGGTGCCAGTTAACGATTCCAAAACTGTATCTAAGTACTGGTACTGCCAATGATCCAGTTGCTTGAATTTTATTCTTGGCACTTAATTCTGTACCCAAAACTAGTCTCAGTCTCCTCAAGTATTCCTTCTTCAGCTTTTCTTTCTTCTTCTTCTTCTTCTTCTTCTTCTTCTTCTTATTCTTATTATTATTATTATTATTATTATTATTTGCTGCTGATGCTACCACCACCACCACCACCACTACTGCTGGCAGTAGGCCATACCATGGTTCAGCGGTTAATCGCCGGCTTTCTACCGCGGAGGCCGGGATTCAATGCCGGACCAGTCCGTGTGTGATTTATGTGGGACAAAGTGACACTGTGACAAGGTTTTAGTTTCGGGGTGCTTAATTTTCACCCAGTTAGTGTCATCCCACTATTGTCCCATACTGATTTATGCGTCTGTGACCGACGAAATGTGATCGTACCAATTGACAGCGTCGTTGAATGTATCTACCAGCGCCACCACATTCGATTTGGCAGTCGTGCGGCGTTTCGTCCCCGTGAGACTCTGGACTAAGTGCCACAGGGCTATACTGCCATTTTGATGCCATTACAGTACCACTTGTCATATTGTTCGACGTTACATCCGTGGTCATCGCCGAGGAGACCTCGTGTCTAATAAAAGAGTGACTCGTTCAAGGACGGATGATTTAGAGCGCTGACGGCAACAGTTAGACAAGGAAGATACTCGTACAATGAAAATTGCAGGAGGTAAGTTAGTATGCACGATAAGCGAAAGTCGAACTACAAGAATGCCCGGTGGGCCTACAGTGCAGGGTTGTTAATGCTTAAAGATTGAAGCGCATTTGAGAAAATTGACGCCTTGCGAGGTGTGACGTTGTGAAGGAGGAGGAGGAGGAGAAGAAGAAGAAGAAGAAGAAGAAAAAGGAGGAGGAGGAGAAGAAGAAGAAGAAGAAGAAGAAAAAAAAAGAAGAGAAGGAGAAGGCGGCGACGACAACGACCACCACCACCCCCACCCCCACCTCCTCCTCCTCCTCATGGACTGCTTGACCCTGAAGATGAAGGCATTACGATTCTTCGAAACTTCGATAACTCCTTGTCTCATCATATCCCGCAACACTTGCATGGTCAGCAACACTGGTTCGGCAACTGCAAATCTCTGAATCCCATTGCGTTATTGTTCGCTTTGCAAATAACACAGTAAGAAACTAGAAATCATCCAAATCGGGCGAAAAATTTTGAAAGTGGGGCAAAGTTCTGTTTATTCCGTTTAATATGATAAAAACTGTGATACCAACAAATTGCTGTTAATTCACGTTTTATGTAACTTAAATTGCTGTCACTGGCACTTATTATAATTTTTAACCATTTGTATCATGACTACTGCTCACGTGTTTGTATGCTATTCATTATATAATCCGTCCTTACAGTGCATTATAACACAAGCTGTAAACACAGTCTGTCTAGTGCTCCTGAGGATGGGCGAAATTATCGCCCGAAACATGTTGAGCTGATTGTAATTATCAGTCAAATTTGTCATTGTTGCGTCCAGTTGGTTGTTTATGTTGTATCATTGAAGCACGGTCACACAAAATTCGCAACGGTTTTACGAAATTGCATGTTGAAAGTTGTCAGTCGAATTTAACATTTACGGGTCAAGAAATGTGGACAGTATGGATATAAATGTAGTTGCTGCCTTGAGTGAAGTGCTGACTGTCACCAAGCCGATTTTCACGAAACTCATTCCAGTGGATTTTTTGTGACTCCTGTACTGATTTTCACGAAATTCGAGAAGAGTTTAGTCGTTCATATTAGGTTTTAGACAGACTGACGGACGGACTTTTTTTTTTTTTTTTTTAAAGAACGTCGAAAAGGGGGTTTGTAACTTTTTTTTAAAAGTTTTTTTTTTTGGGGTTGCACATTGCGTATCGTTAAAATGTCTGGATACACAGTACTATTTTCGGGCCCTATAAAACGGAAGCGGCAGTGTACAATATACACAAAACCCTTTAAACCTGCCTACCCTCTTTGTTTAACAATATTTGTTTTTTTTTGTGGGCCCGGTAGCTCAGTCGGTATAGCGACTGACTACGGGCTGGACGGTCCGGGATCGAACCCCAGTGGGGACGAGATTTTCCGCCCGTCCAGACCGGCCCTGGGGCCCACTCAACCTCCTGTAAAATTGGTACCGGGCCTTTCCCGGAGGTAAAGTGCGGCCGGGGCGTGCTGCTGACTACTCACTCCCTTCTAGTGCCGCAGTCATGGAAGAGTAGAGCTGTACCTCTACCCACCCTCTGGGCCACACCGGGCCTGTAACGAGATCACTTTACCTTTTCTTATTTCTGTTTTTTTTTAGTATGAAATGTTTGTTTTAATCTACCTTACAAGGTTTTAACAAGTGTTACCAAGTTTATGTCCAAGGGACGAGACCTCTTCCCATTTTTACATGAAGATGGTTGTATAGTTCTTTAATTATAAAAGACGCAGGGTCTGAGTAGAAGCCGAAAATAGTAACCGTTGTAAATTACTGATGTTGTTGCATTATGATATATGCAAAAAAACATATGTAGATTGACTTCCACAACCGGGATGTGTCACTAAAAATTAAATTTTTTTAAATGTGCGCTTAGTAGAGTTGCCTGTTGCAACAGTGTGTTGAGTAAACCTGTCATGCTGTTTGACTGGTCATTACAACTAAGATTGCCGGTCGTTTTTGACGTTCGTTCACAGGTTTCATAGTCAAGTTATGGGCAGTAAGGGTTCTGTTCTGACGGGCACGTAAGGCACGTTGTAGCTTGATGGTTGTGTGGGCCACGCCTCTTCTGGGTGTGAGGATATTTTGAACACAGTTCAAGATACATAAATTCTTTAGTTGCGTGTGTAGATATGTTTCTGTTCGGAGTTTCGTGTTTTTCTTGGTGTGCCTTTGAAAATTGGTACAGTTGCAAGTTCTGTGCCTCTCAGAGCACATGAAGGATGGTACTGGTTTCACGATTTTCTGTTTCGGTGGTTTTTCGTTGCTGTTTCAATTATGTAGAAGATCAGTTATTGTTAGGCCTTTGTCAATGTACTATATAAACTTTTATATGAAGGCACGTAGAAGTTGGATTTCGTATTTGGCGTTCAGGTGACCGTGCATCGTGAAATATTCTTATAATAAAACCAAATAGATGCACTAATTTCTCAAATTTATTTTGGGAATAAAACTATACATGTTTCGGACAGTTCCTCTGTTCATCGTCAGGAGTTTTTCGCTGTACACACAGCAGGGCGGAACGTCCTGACCCTGCTCACAAGCTGTTAGCAAACCTGTATGACGTATACCATTGCTGTGTGTACAGTGAAAAACTCCTGATGATGGACAGAGGAACTGTCCGAAACATGTAGAGTGTTATTCCAAAAATAAATTTGAGAAATTAGTGCATCTAGTTGGTTTTATTATAAGAAATGGATTTTGTAATGTGGTTCATAGTTTCGCAGCCTCTGGAACACGTCCGGCCACCTCCCCCCGCGGATCGCTTTATTTACTGCGCTTGTCTTTAAACGTGTCCATGCTTTCTAAAGTGCTTTGTAGAATCTTGATGCAAAATTATATTTATAAAGGTAAAAAAAAAAAGATACAGTGCACCCTTGTACGGGCATTGAGACTCTGTACAGGCCGTGCGGCCCATATGGGGAGTAGAGGTATAGCTGTATTCTTTCTTGACCACGGCACTATAAGGGGTGAGGGATCAGGGGGTCAGCGTCACGCTCCGGCCGCGTTACTCCCAGGAAAGACCCGGTACCCATTGTACAGGAGGCTGGGCGTGCCCCAGGATCGGTCTGGACAGGTGCGGAATATCTCGCCTCCACCGGGATTCGATTCCCGGACCGTCCGGCCTGTAGCCGGTCGCTATACCGACTACGCTACCCAGTCCACAAAATCATATTTATAAACAGAATATAAATTCATATTGGATAGCATTTTGAACGTCAAAAATTTATTTTTGTTTTTAGACGGTCCGGTTGAGACATCAGTTGCTGTGCGATGCCCCTTACAAATGACTCTGGTTGGGGGTGTGGATGTTGGTGGGATAAAACTACATCTACTGCAGTGTTGGTTTATTGATTCATCGAATAATACAACACTATGAGTGATATGTACTATTTATTTGTCACATTCAGTACGACATTTTTCGACCGATAATTACGGCCGTTATCGGGTAGTGCTGCAATTGTATATAAGGGAAGAACTGAGGCAGAGGCCACTTCGTGACATTAACTTACAGATTTTGGTGTTCTGCTTACCGCATTTCAGTATAATCTTAGTAATTAACTAACTTAATGTAAAAAATCTTGTTTTATAATAAGTTAATTGAATTCCTGTACATGTTTCGAGCACTATGTGCTCATCATCAGGAGGTCAAAATTGTATTATACAGCATCTGGTATCATCACACTCTGTAGGTGGCCGTCCGGTGGACAGGTTGAGAGTGGACTGGTTCTTCTCTCAACCTGTGCACGGGACGGCCACCTACAGGTGTGATACCAGATGCTGTATAATACAATTTTGACCTCCTGATGATGAACACATAGTGCTCGAAACATGTAGAGGAATATAATAAACTTATTATAAAATAAGATTTTGTGCATTAAGTTGGTTAATTACTAAGATTGACTTAACAGGTTTATAATTTTGTTAGTATGCCAAGTAATGTGATATTAAAATGTGTATCAGTGACATTTTAAAATAAAATTGTTGAAATAAACAGTTATATTGATAAACCATTTAAATCGATAATTTAATTTCACTGTTGCGCGTATTGGACATGGTTGGTAAATATATCAACACTTCTTGTTGCCCGAAAGCTAAAGGTAAAATTGTCCCTTTACAGGCTTTGACAGGCCCTTTGGGCTCCAGGAGGTTGAGGCTCCTAAGAGTTCGAGACATTCGGCTGGCATGATGGTCAGGCCTACGCACCGACCGCCTTTACCCTCCAGCAGATAGTCCTGATATTTCTGTTAGAGGCTGAGTCGACCCCAGTGTCATAGTGCGGACGGAAGGATTAAGTCGATGAAAAATCCACTGACCCCATCGGGAATCGAACCCACTACCTTCCGGCATGTAGCGTAGTGTCTCGTTGTCCCAAGTGCCCAACAATGCCCTTTTGAAAACTGTTTTGAAAACCGCTTGTTAAAGCATTGTTGCATCTCTTACAGCTGCGGGTAAGAAATGCACAGGATGTTTCCTTGTCGGGGCATTGGTGTCCTGAAAATGTGTCATTGCATTATGTTTCTGTCCCCTCACTTTGCTGCTTGCTGGGGACAGAATCAATTTTAGGTCATTCAGCGAGATATCTGGCGTTAATTCCTGGAGTCTGGGTGTAGGCGATCAGTAAAACAAACTCGTGCCACCGTTTGTCAGTCGGTGAAGCGTTCCTGACTTTTCAGCAGTAGAAATTCACGTTGCCATGGCAATGTAAGGAGGAGAAGGTGGGTTTAAGTAAAAGCTGCAGTGGTAGCCGTCAAATACATTGTCCATTTGTGCGTAGAGACCTGTTTATTCTCGCAGTATTTGTTTATAGCGCTCTGTTGTGTTGTGAAGACAGACGGAAGGTCCTGACACGTATACGTGTCTGGTGTGTTTGGAAGGCGTCCAGGGCCGCGTTGTGACTGTGGATCTCCGACTAAATTAATTGACCATTGTCTAGTTCAGAGGGGTTCAACGGAATATTTGCTGTGACTGTAACGGATTTGACATACTGGTATGCCCAACGTAGTAGTCAAGCGGTTGCTCAAAATCGTATGTGGGAGCTTCATTAATAAGAGGGTAAAACGGTCCCCCACCCCCACCCCGGGATGTGCAAAGTATGGTAAGTTCATAGTTGAACTTGAACAATATGGTGTCATAACTGATTGCGTTTAATTTTTTTCTTTTTTCCATGGCGCAACGGCCCCTAGGGTGCCAGGGCCTCACGATCACACTCATTTATACACACGGCGGTCGGTGGGACTCATCTGGACGAGCGATCAGCCCTTTGCAGAAACCTCTGCCTAACGACACAATATTCATAAGAAACATACATTCATTACCCCGGCGGGATTCGAACCCGCAATTCCAGCAAGCGAGTGTGCGCAGACCCACGCCTTAGACGCGTGGCCAGTGGGATCGGCGCTTCCTACACCTGCTAATAATAATAATAATAATAATAATAATATCTGTATTGTGTTTGTGTCCCAGTAGACGTTACGTTACAGCAGAAGAAATACGCTTGCGAACAGTTTTGCGTCATCGTCTGTATAACCCGCAGATAAATTTTTTTTGTGAAAAATTGTAATTTATGTTTTTTTTTTATTTTTTTTTTTTTACCAGCGGTGCTCTAGATGTCAGTGTCAGAGGTTTCTATAACATTTGGTGGTACGAGCAGTACATATTTTGCACATAAAAATGAAATATTTTTTGTAGATTAGATGTGAAGAGATGAGCTTTTAAAAGGTTGTGGTTATAGCATTTAGCAGCAATATGACTGATCTTTTGGGAGAGGAGTTAACTGTTATTAACATGCCGTATGTGGTTGACACCTGACACACATAAAACAGATAAGATGAATATAAAACTTAGTGAGCAGCAGAAAATGCAGGGGATAGGTCTTTCTAGGTAGAATTATGAAATAGGGCGTGGGGTTGTGAGTAGGATTAATCTGATTCAGGATGTGGTAGAGTAGAGAGCTCTTCAGAACCCGATAAGGATCCTGCAGGTCCTATAAGAACGGGGAGAGGTTCTCAGCTAGCTAACTCCAGCAGGCTTCTCAAGTAATGCTTACTGCATTACGTCATTATGGCTGTCACATATGTTGGAGCTGTTGGAGCCGCGATGGCTCAGTCGATAGGCTGTAGTGACTAGCTACAGGCAGCGTTGGACTCTCCTCGGCGTTAAGACTGGCTCTTGGCACACCGTGTTATCATGGGAATCGTTGGATCTTTCCCCGGGACTGAGGCTGGCTGCTAATCTACATCTAGTACGAGGTTGAGAATTGATGGAACAGTACCTCCACTCCCCAATGCTTTCTTGGCATAGTGCTTACGTGAAAACGGGAAACACTAACTGTGTAGATACGGCGTTCTCCTTTTTTTGTCTGACTCGCGCGTAGATAAGCGAGCCGACAATTGGCAACCGATAGATTAAATAATGGTCCTATGTAACGAAAACGTTACAATTGCAAATAAATAAATAATGAACGCTTTGACGTCCCAGATACAGACATTCCGCAGTTTCAAACCTGACGCAACTTTTAAAAACTAAAACAAAATTAAATGACGTTTGAAACGCGCGCCGTATGTTCCCTTGCGGGATTGAAGGCGCAGTGAGACGAAGGTGGCGGAAGGATAGGCTACTGCTGGGCGATAACACAGCGATGCGGTGGTTCGAGCTGCGGCCGATTAGCTTCCAAGGTGTTGGGAGTCTGGATTTGAACTGAATTCTTTATACATATACATAGGCCTATATATTATATGCATACTTTCCCAAAATTTAACTTGCCCAGGATCTTCCTGAGTGAAACTTCCGTACGTCGCGGAGTGTCCGAGAACTCACTCACTCCGACCATTTCCCTTTACTGTAGGCCTGACTGCAACGAGGGTGAGAACACGTCATACTTCAGTCGTGATTAAGGAGCATACTGGGCGTTTCGTGCATGTCTGAAAGCGCATCTTTCCGGGAATCACATGTTGCAATCGGTTGTCACTCCTACTTCGCATTCAGGAGACAACTTGCTTCAAATCTCGACCCAGAAGGAAGCTATCCCTACTGATTTTGCGTGAGTTTTTTTTTTCGGTTTATCCAAGAAAATGGCGACTCGGATTAGGCTGTGCTGGCATAATTTCTCACCAGTTTCAATTTATTATCTTCTAATTATTCTGCTACTTGACGCCATAGTGTTTGAGTTATTGACACAGTTGTTAAATTTACTAGAAATAAGTATTCATTGAAGTACAGATTTATTTAATCCGTTATCGAACCGGTGGGTCATTTGGTAACCTGACAAATATTCAGGAGGTCGTTCGAATCTCGGTCAGGTCACCGGCTATCCCGACAGGCGTTTCATGGTTTTCAGGCCCCGTTATGCAGGTTCAGTAGATTACCTTAAATTAGATCAGTACCGCTTCCTTCCACATCCTTTTATGTTCATTGCTTAGTATTGCCCAGTCTTTCGGCGCGGTGACGCCAGAGTTACTGTCACCGTGTAAGAACTGAAGCGAGACTTTATAGATAAGTTCTTTGCAGTTTTTCGTACGTCATTTGTACATTTATTGCAAGATAGCCTGTGCCCAGCTAGCTTATCTTGCACCAAGCAGAGCGCGAGTGTGCAGCAGATCTGTTATCGGGTGGCATTGTACAAGATCGCGCGGTCAGTATGTTATCACTGCAGGGTATTATCGTCTTCTGTTTGTGTTGAAAACTATCAAGTGAAACCATTGATTGTTGTGCGACACAATGTGTTCTTATCTCCCACCTCTCGACTTAGCTGGTGGATGTTAATTGCATTTTTATCATGTTTTTCTTCTCACGGCGTTCGGTTTCTCCTCTGTTTAACCTTCACCTTGAAACCCTAAAATAACTATCGCGTGAGTAGTGTGTACGCGCGACTTGTACCGACATGTGGCAACACCGCGCGGTACACTCCTCTCAATAAGTTGGAGTGTTCTGCACTGTAACCGCGTTTCTCAGACTGAACTCCTACCATGTTCGTCGTTATGGATTGGCTTCGTGCCGACCGATGAAGATAGTGTATTTAAGTCATTGAAACTACCGTTTTAGTTATATATGGATGTTATATGAGTGCGATGTTAAGAGGTCCTCACAGCGTTGTTAGTCGCGTAGACTTATAACGCAGTGCCGTTGGGTATATAGTTTCCATGTTTCAAGAGTGTCGTAGTGCCGTCATTTTTATGCTCGAGTAGTCCAAGATGAGTGGCCGTTGCCGTCCGTAAGTAACAGTGCAGCATTAGTGTAGCCGTGTTAAGTCTTGTTATCCTTTTTTGGAATATGTTTGTTTGTTCGTCGTCTCGGTTATTGGTAACCCATCGCTTTCAGCCGTAACATCTCGTCACTTTCAGAATGCGGCGTTTGCAGTACAGCGAACGTTGTGAGGATAGTAAGAGCCTGCTGGCACATCCGAATTGGAGGCACCAGCACATGTAGTGGCTCAGTGCATTTGTGAATGGTTCGGTTCTGCTAGATTCGAACAAAAGGTTAAGGCCGTCCCTTTGCATGCTACATAGGCGCGTTGCGGGGAGTAAAGGTTACCTCCACTCATTCTTAGCCTCTACAATGAATGGATGGTGTGGCCAGCGTCACGTACCGGTCGCTTTACCCCCAAGGAAACCCCCCCCCCCACTCTGTGCCCACTGAATAGGAAAATTACAGTTTTAAGTGTATTTTAGGACATAAGACTCAGGTCTTCGCTAACCTTTTGACGCCTAATGTCAACTATAGTGGTCGTACCGCAGCGCTAACCTCTAAAGTTGCATTTTATATACTTATTCAACAAATATAGGTACTGAATATTTTAAACATGGCCTATACTCTCATTTATTTCCTCTCTTCAAAATGCAGTTTGTTTCATAATTCTAACATATTTGGTTCTGTATTATTCACATTTTGTATACAGGAAGTGCTAAAATAAAAAAAAAAATTCCGGCGCCAAAAGGTTAAAGTAATATTTGTAGTGTTAAGTACCACTGGTTGAATTTACTTGATGTCTTGACTGAAACAGTAGCCAATCAAACTGTTGTGATCCAAGGCGGAAAATAAATGCAAACATTGAGCCGACTGTAATTCAAGGCCGAACACAAATACCGCCACCCAAGCAATCTTAATTCGCGTCGAACGCAAATGCCTATACCCTCCTTCGTAAATGAAAGTCGCATCCAAGTTCTAAAGCTCAAAACTATTGTAATCATTATCGTAATACAAACATCAGCACTCACAATTGCCGTAATTCAAAACGGTACAAATATGGCGACAATTATTACGGTCCAATTAAGACCCGCATTCACGAGCGTCGTATCTGAAGTCGAATTACTGAAAAGCCAAAACTAATTATTGAGAAATGGTTTTGTAGTTCATAGAGCCGTGCATCGTAATATATTTCTGTAATAAAACTAACTAGTTGCACCAATGTCTCAAATTTCTTTTATTTTGGAATGACACACTACATGTTTCGGACGGTCTTTCCGTCCATCATCAGGAGTTCAAGACTGTACATACAGCAACAGGCGTATGTCAAACAGATACTGCTGTCTGCTTGCTAGCAGGCATTGAGACATTGGTGCATCTAGTTGGTTTTAGAATAGAAAAATATTTTTGTATTGTGTCAATTTTAGATTGGGGTGCCCCTTGTACAGAATTTAATCCAGCACAGCTGTCCTGGAAGATCAATTACGTCCCTCTGGCATTAAGAAATTTCGTTTTCTTACCTGGCTGAATTGTTTGATTTAACAGGATTTTTGTCATGTATCGTGTATATCGCTAGAATGGGTATAGGTTTTTGGATTTTAAATTATTTCATTTCTTGGAATATTTTTTTTAAGCAGCTGCAAAATATCCATTGTTATGTTGTATCCTAGCAGCACGCAAATAAGCGTTCTGCTGAAACAGGCTGTACAGAAATAATGATACTGCTTTGTAACTTCCCTGACTTCAGTATTTTCAAATTCATATTTCCCATAACCGCCCATAAATACGGCTATTTTTTTTTTCTTATTTTCTTTACAAGATTTTTATAAGCCTACTGTTATGGTTTATACTTTCGATTTTCTCGCCCTACTGTTAGAGATTACTATTGGTACTACCTCGAATGGGTTTTAAATGCTTGTGGTAGACTAAGAGGTGGATCTGAGTGGCGTTGTGTGTGTGTTATTTATTTATTCTGTGGCACGAAAGCCCCCAGTGAGCCAGAACCCCCTCAATATTGACCCTTCGTGATCACATTCAGACACACAACACTCGGTAAAACTCCTGTGGACGAGTAGTCAGTCCAACGCAGAGACCTCTACGTGACAGCACACAACACTCACAAGAGACAGATGTCCTCCCCCCCCCCCCCCC
>Ga0123354_10009948_pt1 | contig 14614 bp, 15 predicted proteins | sample TergutLab28metaG_2_FD_97872 | JGI IMG/M metagenome (GOLD analysis project Ga0123354, IMG submission 97872) | Labiotermes labralis P4 segment gut microbial communities from Petit-Saut dam, French Guiana - Lab288 P4 | ecosystem: Host-associated > Arthropoda: Insects > Digestive system > Gut ... | reverse complement strand
GGTCAATTACAGAGCAGCTCAATTTATGTTGGCTATGTAATGACTTCAAGGGTCTACTATATTGGCATCTTAACCCACATGTTTTCTGCCTGCATATTCCTTCTTCTGGTTACCAATTCCTGGCATAGTAAAAAACAATCGGAATGGCAGAGTCACACGAATATCCATCACTCCCCCTGTGTGTTTCAATACAGGACACGGATGATAGAAAGGAGCCCATTCTGTTCTTGAAATGTTGCAATGGAGAAATTCTGAATATATGGAATATCAAGAGCAAATTAAACTCTCAGAAAGTGTCTGCTAAAATCCTATTCAGAATATTTTATCTTTTTATCTACAAATGCAGGTTAACATTTATTGTACTAAGCGACCATATGCTGGTCTCTAAAATGTAATGGCAAATGGCCTGGTCAGCCACATGCTGGTCTCTCTGTGTTTATTTAGTAGCAGGCTGTAGGAACATTAGCGAAGTGCTTACCTACCTATTGGCGAGATGTTTTTTTATTCTGAAGACCTGCCATCGCCCGTTCAATAAACCAAATACATCACACTTTCAGTTTTGTGTGGTAGTTTCAAAAACACCCACCAAGGCACGGTTCCAAGTCACATTTCTCGCACATGGCACGAACGCCCCCCACCCTTCCGCAGGTGAAACTTGGAAATACACTCTAACGGATGTATAAATGACAATTACTGAAATTTAATTCAAGCCATGTAATTTGTGGCTGAAAAAAACAGGACCTACCCAAGGGTCAACACAGGTGAGCTACAATCCCAGCCCTTTCAATCAAGTTACACATGAAGGAAAATCAGACGTCCCTGAGTCATTTTAGGCACAAATGCAGCAAAGAAAAGGATACTGTATAGAACTGCCACGTCTAAGAAGAAGAAGAAGAGAAGACCATTTGCATATCTTGTGTTATATTGAATAACTGTTCAACATCCCTTCCCCTCTGTCAATATAACCCGAATGTTTGTTATACTCTGCATGATTACTTGCTTTATACCATTTCCAAGTTCATCAGACAAGTTACAATTTGTTGGCGAATGGTGCATATTTGTCAGTATGTGTACATCTTGTTTATCTCTCCAGACCATTGCGGTCAAGTCTTCTCTAGCCCAGACACAGTATTCCCTTGTTTCGGTCAGTTAAGTCCTCTGGCATTCCCATTGTTAGGTCAGGAGCCCACAACAACTGATTTTTTCCTCTGTTGGACTGCCAGATAAGTCAGGTGATGTACAACGTCCACATGCATTTTCTTATAATTGCTTACTACTTGCATTTTAATTAGGAATACCGGAGATGACAGCATCATTAAACTCGGCAGGTAGTAGATGTGCTAGGTCAGGAATAGGAGCGAGAGATCGACAATCAGCGCCATGTTCGGCAGACTGCAACATCGTTGCCCACCTTTCTAAAGTAGATCGTTAATTCTGTACCAACGTCTAAATATATAATCCGTGACTTTTATCTCGGCATCCGTGGCAGCAGGCAGACATGTGCGTTGTTAATGTTGGTATATTTTCTGTGGTGCAGTCGGCCCCGTTGAGAAACCTGTAGACAGTTATACTCTGTGAGTACAACAGAGCGAGTTTTGATATGTGTGTAAAGTTCGTATGGTTAGTAGCATTTGTGTGGTAATTAGGTTTTAATTTTCAATTTATTAATAGACCGAGCTCCTTTAAACCAGCAATATGCCGACGTGGAATCAAATTCAGTCACAATTACGAAATCATAACAACCCAGTCGTATTTTTTGACATCAGCGTCGGGACGACTGTAAGTAACTAATGCAGGTTAGGTTTGCATGTTCTGATGTACTAGAAATGAAGAATAATACTTATTATGACCTGCATCTGTCTGTAAATCAGGCCCAGGGGAGGGACATTTGAAGGGCGCTGGTGAATGTGGTAATGAACCTTTGTTTTCCTTAAAATGCGGGGAATTTCTTGACTTCGATTATCTGTTATTTTCTTAGTAAGGACATGGAGTTAGTTTCGGCGTCACACTTCTCTCTGAACAAAATGGCGAAAAAGCATTATGAGGGACTCTACTGGACATGAGTGTGCATGTGTGTTGCTGGCGAGAACTAATTAACAAGCAGGGCCTTTGTTGCATGAAGTGAAAGCAGTATATTGTATCGACTGATACCTTTCCTTTTATTTGCCATTGTTGTCTTTGTTTTAATACTAAAAGCAATATGAACGGGGTCAGTTGTAACTTTAGCTGAGGACTTGTATGTTTAACTTTAGCTGAGGACTTGTGTTTCAGGAAATTGGTTCAACTAAAGTATGTGCATTGGCATAAATTACATTTTGTAATCTGTTGTGTGAGGAGTTTCGTACATATCTCAAACGTAATTATCTTAAAACCGTTTACTGCAAAATGTTTTCTTCAAGATGGGTAACTTCACTGTTTGTTTACTGTACATGCTATTAGAAGAAGATGTTAATGTCAGTCTCACCATTGTCAGGGAAGTCATAACACATAATGGACAAATCCCACTACATGTGTGGACTGTGGTTGCAATAATTATGTGCCTTCAGTAGGCTCGGATTTGGTGTCTTCATGGCAGTGTTCATATATGGTCAGGCTGTAGTACTGTAGTTTGGTAGATAGGTACTGGAGTTTTGGTGGGATGTGCTGTCTGCATCTGCAGTTCAGGGGAGTGACAGTGACCCTGAAGATGGAGGCAGTAGGTTTGTCTGAAATTCATATACCTCTCCAGACTGCAAGGTGCCACATTCTAGTGAACTGTGATCACAGGAGGTTATGTTATAACACAGTAAGGGAGCAGACTGCAGTCCTGTGTAATACAGAAGTCATCATTGACCATGTTTAGGCAGGAGTACAGCAATAATTTCTCATATTTCATTGGTAAACATGTATGTAGTGAATATTGTAATTTTTTCTTCCCATTAACGGTGGAAGAGAGTCACTGGCTGTGAATGTTTGCAGTGACTAATGTTGGTAGGCTACTGGCACCAATGCAAATCTGAAATTCTTTGGCAACAAGAGTTGCCTCTGTGTTCCCTGTTCCCATTATTTGGATACATGTAGGAATGTTTTCCATGGAGACATATACTTTTGAGCTCATATCCTCTATCTACGAGTATCTTAAACTAACTGTAGCATTTACTTTCTTTCAGGAAATTGGCCGAATGATATTTGAGCTGTTTGCAGATGTTGTGCCAAAGACATGTGAAAATTTTAGAGAATTTTGTACAGGGGAGTATCGAAGAGACGGCGTGCCTCTTGGCTATAAAGGAGCAATATTCCACCGTGTTATCAAAGACTTCATGATTCAGGGTGGAGATTTTGTAAATGTATGTATCAGGAACCAGTAATAATCTGTACTATGTACTATTTACACAACCATTTTGATGAATTACTTGTGAAGTAGGTACAGTAAAACCTTATTAATACAAATGAGATTAATTTAAAGTAACACTATTTGAAGCATGTGACATTTTTCTAATTCCCTCCATGTCTGCTACATATCCCATCCATCATATACTTGATCAACAGTTTTTCACTTTATAAAAAGTGGCAGTTTTAAGTGGTGATCATGTAATTCCAGGACAGACTGTATTGTATATCAGTAACAAGAATTAGGGACAATAAAACAAACCCAGTTGTTTCTAATTTCATCCTGGAGTGAGCAAAGTTTGTGATGTAAGCCGGGAGGAAAATATTTGTTGGTGTACACATGTTCATTGCTGCTGTCACAGTGTGAAACAGTGAGATTATGTACAGTCGTGCATCGCTTAATACTGAGGATAAGTTCTAAGAAATGTGTTGTTAGGTGATTTCTTTGTTGTGCGAACGTCATAGAGTGTACTTACACAAATCTAGATATTACTCCTAGACCACAAACCTGTACAGCATGTTACTGTACTGAATGCTGTAGGCAGTTGTAACGCAATGGTGTTATTATATTATAATACTTACAGTTATATTATATTATTATATTTTAATCTTATGGGACCACCATCTTTGACAGAAACGTCAGTATGCGGTGCGTGACTGTAGTGCAGTACTGCACTGAAGTGCCTGTATTTCATTCACAGAAGGAATGTTTTAATTTCTAACATCCATGTCTCTGTAACAGGGTGATGGTACAGGAGTAATGAGTGTGTATGGTGGAGGAACATTTGCCGATGAGAACTTCAACCTGAAGCACGATGCTCCTGGCTTATTGTCAATGGTAATTGGAAGATGAGCTACATGATATCAGTGAATTTAATTAACACTGTCAAGTTAAGACAAATGTGGTTTGCCACATGGCAAATGAAAAGCTCAATTACATTTGACTTGGCACTCATTGAGTGGTTTATGGTTATATATGTCATCAAGAATTTGCCTGTACAGACAGTAAATGAAACAGATTAAATCACAGCTACCTGTGAAACCGAAACTTAATTGACCAGATCCTGAACATTACGGGGATAAAGAGTAAATAACCATAAGAATTTTGACACATAAATAAAGGTTTTGTGTAGGGTAGTTATTTTGTAAATAATAATGACTAAAGTTGGTCTTGTCTTGGTTATTTTTTAGATATACAAGAGTAAATAATAATTTCTGAAGTAGGTCTTGTCTTGTAGTACTTCCTATCAAGAGACATGTAACAAGAGTTTTAATTTTAATTGGAATATTTTCTTCTTCAGGCAAATAGCGGTAAAGACACAAATGGGTGCCAATTCTTCATTACGTGTGCCAAGTGCAGTTTCTTGGATGGGAAACATGTTGTGTTTGGAAGAGTTATAGATGGACTACTCGTGATGAGGAAGATAGAAAATGTTCCTACCGGTCCTAACAACAAACCAAAAATACCAGTTGTCATATCGCAGTGTGGACAAATGTAGCATCATGTGTTTCACTTAATGCAGAAAGTCTTCATTTAATGTTGCAGTTAAGTTCGTGCAAATCACAACATACAGCAAGAGCATTTTTCTCCATTGACCATCCACCCCATCTAGTGCCAAGGTTAAAGAAACAGTAGAGCTATACCTCTACTCCCCCTCTGGGACTTCGTAGCCTGTTACAGGGTGAACTTTACCTTTTTATGACATGTTGTTTGATGTGATCAAAGGAAAATGATTACACATTCCCATTCAAGCATTCATCATCATTGTAAATTTGCCCCGAATAGTTAGCGGGGTATTGAGCTAACACTGCATTAACAGACTGTGAGAGACTATAGCAACATTTTTTTTCTGACAGCTGTCACTAGTCCCTTCCCAATGTCTTGCTTACCTCACAACTCCAGCATACCGTGCACACCACGTTTGTTAGAAGCGATGCCTGCGTGTTGAAGGATAACAACTCTGGAACCTTCTGTAGATACAGTGAGTAGCAGCATAAAATACTGCCTGCCATATATTGAATTAAACTGTATGGACCTGCAACTGACAGCAGATTAGAATAGTAGCAAGCACTCCACTGTCTGCTGCTACACAAAATGGTCTGAGTGAAGAGTGATGTGGGTTATTAGATAAAATGACAACCCTGATGTCTATTTTTATTTTCTGTGTGTTATGAGGGACTGACATCAGTTATATGAAAGTCTGATATGGAAAAATTAGATCAGCAGATGGAAATCAGTTTAAAAAAAAATTCTCAAGACCATACATTATAGTGATGCTCTTTATGAATTTCAGTGCCAATTATAGACACATGGCCAATACATATACATGAACATTGTTTGGATTTTTGTGTGCCTCTAGGTATGATCACTGTTCTGTCCTCTGCTGACCTAGACAAGGGTGCAGAATCTTTTTTCTCAGGTATGGTCACCCACAAGTCAGACTGTCACCCACTACAGATATGGTGATTATGAGAATGATGATTAACCTTTTAAAACCTACTGGTCACGTGATGCACCACCAGTTTAACATTCAACAATTGTACTTTCTGCCCACACTATTTGTGTTTTGTATTTATCTGAGAACAAACAGCGACTTGTGCCACTTACAGCATAAACAGACTGGTTTTTATAACCGAGATGAAAAGAGTTTACAGCACGGTATGGACTGGGTCCTTAAATAAAGAGGTCTGCACTTTGTCTTAAAAGGGTCAACACAGGGCACCTCGCGCCCAACAATTGTTTTGACTTGCACACACAAACAGGTTTTTGGAACACAACTTCTTGGTAAGTCAGGAATATGCTGATTCTTTCATGAAGTAGTGTGTAACGGTTCAAACATACAGGCATAAGCCAACAGCAGTACACACTACTTTCATGCATGCGTGTGTCGCGCCAGAATTTTGAGACAGTTTTTCAAGTTGTGCAATTAAAGCTCTTCTACCTGGCTTTTACACCTGGTGTTAAAAGAAAAGCATGACAGCAATTTGGAAACTGGATATCTTTCTATAACACTGGAATGCAAGCACTTTAGAACTCCTTTAATCCAGCAGCCACCGGAATGGACGGGTGTTGCATCATCACACTGTACCTATACTGATCCAAGTCCTTGCAGGTCATCTGTTGTTACGGCTCCCATATTTGGGCTGCACAACTAAGCAGGAGAGTGTTATATTTGAATGTTGCCTTCACATGCCGGTTCAGAGGCATCAGGGCCTGTTCTGTTTTCTGGAGTCTCCCAAATTTCTACCGAGTACACTGAAGGATCTGGGGACTGTGAATCAGGAAGCCATTATATAGCTCAATTCCAGGTAAGATTAACACAAGATAAAATCACAGAATCAGTATGTGTACCAGATTTCACTGACACCAAAACTTCTGGACTTGCAGCTATTTTCCTCAGCGGCCATAGCACCGGGTTTTCCAGAGTACCAGCTTCTGGATTAAAGGAATTCTACTGTAGTCCTAAATATAATATGCTATTATCAGGACCCTGTAACAACTGAAGCCTCTTTGTCAACCTCCAGCATCCCAAAGGTGACACTCAATTTCTTCCTCTTGTATAACATCTTTCCTAACCTGCTCTTAATATGTTCATTGCAGCCATCCTCTGGAGAATTTTACTTTTCAGTTTCACATTCAAAACCTTCGTTGGTATTGTTTGCTCAAAGTGTCATATTTGCTGTCCCTTTCTAAAGTCATGTACCGCATAATGATGTTTCAGTCAACAACGGCCACATATATGATGATGGTCCCATAAGATTTTAATATTACAATATTATAATATATGATAATACTTACCATTGTGTTCTTCTTCTTCTTCTTCTTAGGGCCCATCAGCTTATGCACTGAATGCACTGCAGCCTTAGGCTTATTGTGTAGCCCTAATATTTAATTCAGCACAGCCTCAATAACCCTGCGCCTTGTATGAAGAGGCAAAAGTCCCTTATTGAGGCTGTACTTATGTCTTTTGGTTCGACAGTCAGCCTCCCAAAGACATTATAGCGCTGACGAGCCAACACCTCGCAACAGCAAATAATGTGCTGCACTGTTTCGGTCTCCATCCCACAAAATCTGCAGATTGGATCCCCATCAAACAGGTCCATAGTGTACAGGTGCCCCCTTACAGGAGCATGCCCTGTGTAGATTGTAGTTACCATTTTTAGTTGATGCCTACTTAACTTAAGTAGGTTGTCAGCTCTTTTCTTACATGGTCTACCTATAAATAGTTTGCCATGTCTGAGGCCTGGCAGGTCTATCCAGGTTCTAAGATGTTGCATCTTAGTCCAGATCTTAATTGCTTCTCTTACCAAACATTTAGGTATTCCAAGAGCCGGCTCTGGACCAAGTAACGGCGTGGCTGGCGCTTGTCTAGCAAGCTTATCAGCCTCCTCATTGCCAGAAATGCCCTGGCACCCAGGTGAGGGTAACCTCATTCAGGCTAGCCAGCGTTGAGAGAGCATCCAGGCACTCTGCAACCAGTCTAGAGGTCACTTTTGGGCCACAAAGTGCCTTAAGTGCAGCCTGGCTGTCAGAGAAAATAAGAATCTGCTTATTCTTATAGGCCCTTCTTATATTTTCACATGCAAATTGTAAAATGGCATATATTTCAGTTTGAAAGACTGTGGCAAATCTACCCAATGGGAAGCTGAAACTCCTATTTGGTCTCAAACCAAAAATGCCAGACCCTGTCCCCAAGTTAGCCCTAGAGCCATCAATGAACCAGATCAGAGCATCCTCAGGGAACACTGGGTCTTTATTCTTCCAATGATCCAGTCTATAATGACACTGAAGACCTTGGAATAATAAATTGTAGTAGTGTGGTCCACCCGCATTTCCATTTTTCCAGACAGATAGCAACCCTGCCTCTGCTTTAGGATGGGCTGGTTGCTTAAGTATATGCAGACTATAGAGTGCCATCCTTGCCTCCGCCTAAATCACTGGATCCAGCGGAGTCAGATTCAGGAGTATTTCCATTGCTGCGATAGGGGTCGATTTCATAGCCCCTGTAATGGCTAGACAGGCCATTCTTTGAATCATGCCTAATTGGGTTTTAGTAGTTTTTTGCATGGCCTTGGACCACCACACCAAGGCGCCATTAAGTATGGATGGTCTGATTACCCTAGTATAGAGCCAATGCACCATATTAGATCTAAGACCCCATTTTTTCCCACATGCGTCTAACTACTGCAAAGGTGGTTTGTGCTTTATTATTTTCTGCAAATGCTGGTTCCAGTTAAGTTTGGAGTCCAAGGTCACACCCAAATACTTAACCCTATCCAGTATTGTGAGTTCCTTACCAGAGAGTGTAAGAGGTCCTAAGACCTCTGTGTTCCTTCTGTTGGTAAATGGTACTATGGCTGTTTTATGGGGGCTAATATTCAGACCCTCTTTTACAGCCCATTTGACTACCACGTTCAGGGCCTCTTGCATAATCTCCCTGACAGTGTACGCAAATTTACCTTGGACTATGATAACAATGTCATCAGCATAACCAAATGTACTGAAGCCTAGGTCGTTTGTAATCATCAAAAGCCTATCAAAAACTAGATTCCACAAGAGGGGAGACAAAACTCCTCCCTGCAGACATCCACCTACAACTTCGGCAGTCAAACCGCTGCCCATAATGGAGGTATGTACCAGTCTGACCCACCTGCAACAGGTTTCCTCAAGTCCGCGCTCCCTGGCAGCCGTAATTATTGCGCTGAAAGAGGTGTTGTCAAACGCCCCCTCAATGTTACCATTGTGTTACAATTGCCTACATTGAATCATATGTTTATTGGACCGAGCATCATTGTGATAGTTGAAGAATAAAAGACCAACTAGATGTCACTTGCTATTTTATTTCACTTCTTATGTGCTCAACACTCCAACACACATCGAACCAAGAACAATACGACCAATGTGGTAATTCAATAGAATAGTCGCAAGCTCCTGATGATGGATATATTAATGTCCGGATCATGTTGAGCACATAAGAAGTGAAATATAATAGCAAGTGACATCAAGTAAGTCTTTTATTCTTTAATTGCCTACAGTATTCATTACAGTAACATGCTGTACAGTTTGTAGCATAGCAGCAATAGGCTACACCATATAACCTAGGCTATACAAATCTAGGTTTGTGTAAGTACAATCTATGACGTTCACGCAATGAAAAAATCGCCTAATGACACGTTTCTCAGAATGTATCCGCATTGTCATGCGATGTGTAACTGTATTTACCCCTGGCCCACTTCCATGGTGCTGTTACACACACAGACACACAGTCTAATATACACATATTTTACCTTCTTAGCCATTTCCCACTTTCTAAGTACAGTATGAGCTGGTTTATACAGGACCAAAGTAGTGCTGCCAGTAGATGGAGTAGTCAAATGTCACAGGCCTCTGTAAATTGCCAGTTAGTACAGCTTTCTGGATAATCCAGGTATAATGTACATCCACAGCTGATAAAATTTTCCTGCCTTTGTTATTATTTTTGTATTTTCTTCTACTCTTACCATTTCTCACCACTGTCTTACCTGCATATTTGGAACTCTCCACTTTTTTTATTTCATGGTAATCTGTCTTTTTGGTGCCCCCTTTCTTGTTGCCTAATATAACACCCATACACTTTACTTAAACTGGCACTGAAACCGAAAACTATTCACACAGTAAAAACTCTGAAATTCCAGTTGTAAAGTACATTCATTTAGCCCCATACATCTACGCCTTACAGCACAGACAAACACAGGTCCTGATTTAATCCCTCTTAGAAAAATGTTACATCCTGATTTTTTGCAATCACTGTGTCCATTCTGTATGTCAAGGGATGATTAGCTATCTCCATATTTTTCCCTTCCATTCATTATATCATAAATAAATTTATATCTGCACTAAGTGACCAAGAACAATGATGAATGCATAAACTACAGTTTGAGAGTCTTGTCTTTGCCAAACTAGAGGACACCTCTGCTCACATTCCTTTTGAACCAAATATTCCATTGCACTGTATCCCAAACCTTCAAGGTCCATTTCACTGATAGAAATGAAAAATAAACCTACTATAGTTATTATAATTTACTAGACTTTTGCACTGTACATCAGTTCATATTTCCAGAATTGGCATCTATACAAATAGCAATAATTAAAATATTAACAAAGGAGTTAAAACACCGTGAGAAAACATTTTTACTTCAATTCACACATTAGACACAAAAAGCATATAAATTACTACTTATTATCAAGGGTTAATTAAAGACTATGATTAATTAGAATCAAGAATTAAGTGACACATTGGCCAGTCGCTGGGTTTTAATTGATGCCTTACCAAAACGATTGGTAGCTTCATGTATAAAGGCATCTTCCGTCTGTCTCACAATTTCATTGAAGAAGACATGAGCTAGTTGTGAGTGCAAAAGGGAACGGAATTCAAAAGACACTGCAAAATCTATTATGCAGCTCTGAGCATTTTCCTTCAGTCCAGGACTAAACTTCCATTCAGTCAGCATGTAATTGAATAACTTGCCATCTGTGCACACAGCCCTCACAAGGTACGGTCTGTGAAGTGTAACATTAGATGTATAGCTCTCGTGGATGGGCGGGAAGCCTATCACAAGATCAGCTCTCATATGCTCTGGCTCTCTACTCCAAACAACAGATTTCTTGCAAAATGGAACAAAGTTCTTATAGTTTTCAACCTCGGATACCACAGTGTACATTTGCTCCATGGAATACCTGAGTCATGAATGTAAAATGGTACCATATTACATTATTTCAATATTGCATGATTACAGATGACATTTTTTCCTCTAAATTCTACATACAGGAATGACACTCCATACAATTGCTACTCAAATCTGCATTTTATTGATTATTAATGCATTACTTTAACATAATTTTAACAATGATGACAAATCATAAACACTACCCATGTACATTCAACCTTATATAACAGCTATAAATAAAACTGCACTGCACACTTCACTGCACCTTACAGATACAATTTGGGACTGTACACTGTAAGTTTATAAATTTAGGTTATTTTGTGCAAAGGATTTTGAGTTTATGAAGTGGGATGAAAAAACAATTCCTAGCACAGTAAACCATACTCACATGAAAGGATGGGGGGGATCTGGCCAACCATTATTATTTTATTTAAATTTTACTATCCTCTACACGTTTCAAACTAACAACAGTTCCAACCATGACGTGTTAGTGACAAGACATCAAATACGTGCATGAAAATACTGTATGCTGTGTGTACAGAATTAACCTCCTGATGATGAAACTGTTTGTTCGAAACAGAGAATATTCTTGATTTCAAACTTCCGCCATGTTCTGAATGTTGTATGCTTTTTTTTGGGTAATTCTCCAGCATCTGAATTTTATATACCAATGCTTTGGAACACTCTGTTCCATCTTCATAGGCAGGTAGGTATGAAGAATCTTCATTTCTTCATACCTACCTGCCTATGAAGATGGAACAGAGTGTTTCGAAACGTCTGCATATAAAATTCAGACGCCAGGGAATTACCCAGAAGAAAGCATACAACATTCAGAGGATAGTATAATTGAAATAAATTAAGAAACAAAAGTGTACATCTTGTTGGTCTTTCTCACATATTCCTACTAGGCGTGAGAAGAGTTGGACAGTTACAGAGCTGCTCAATTTATTTTGGCTATGTAATGACCTCAAGTGTCTACTATACTGGCATCTTACCCCACAAGTTTTCTGCCTGCATATTCCTTCTTCTTGTTACCAATTCCTGGCTTAGTAAAAAACAATCTGAATGGCACAGCCACACGAATATCCGTCACTCCTCCTGTGTGTTTCAATACCAGATTCGGATGATGGAATGGAGCCCATTCTGTTCTTGATATGCTGCAATGGAGAAATTCTGAATATATGGAATATCAAGAGCAAATTAAATTCAGAAAGTGACTGCTAAATTTCCATTCAGAATAGTTTATCTTTCTATCTACAAATGCAGTTTAACATTTATTGTTCTAAGTGACCGTATGCTGGTCTCTCTGTGTTTATTTAATAGCAGGCTGTAGGAACCTTAGCAAAGTGATTACATACCTATTGGCGAGATCTTTTGTTATTCTGAAGACCTGCCTTCGCACATTCAATACAACAAATATATCACACACTCAGTTTTGTGTGGTAGTCTTAAAAATGCCCACCAAGGCACGGTCCCACATCACATTTCTCGTACTTGGCACAAATGCCAACAGAATAACAAATGCTGCAACATACCACATCAAAACATGTCTGGAGTTTAGTCTTTATTTACACGAGGTGCCACGTTTTGTCTGCTGCCACTTTTATCGTCAGTGAACTGACGAACCCTTGTGTTTGTTACACCCATCTGTAGTCTCCATTTCTTACTATTGCAAGTGTATGTCTTGACAATGTCACAACTTTTGTCTCCATTGTAGTCTGTCCTCCTGCTACATCATTCGATTCTCCTTTTAAACCCTTTTATTGGATGTAACTGGCTGCTTGATGTCATCATACAAGGCAGTATCAGATATGTCACTGTCAGACTGGTCACAGTCATAAACATTACTGTCAGAATATAGGTCAAGAACCAAGTTCAACAGTATTGTCTCTATTAAGTCACTGTCATTTTTAATTCAAAGCCATCCTCAAGTGTGCATTGGAAACTTTTAATGTCAGTAACACAAATATGCACCTGCTAAACCAACAACAGAGATAGAAATGGTCCATTCTTCAGTTAGTTCACTCGCTTTCAAGAAAGTGAGAAGGGTGAAATTGTTTTGTCACTTGACACTAAATATGACCTGATGACAGTCATAAAATCTGACCCTTAAGAATAAAATTGTAAGGAAAAGAAAGTTCAGACCTTGTCAAAATTGTCTGACACATTTCGAAGCACAAATTAATTTTTATATCAAGTGCAGATGGTATTAAAAGGAATGGTATAAAAATACAGTTTAATGAAGGCTGATAAGAACTGAACAATCACAATTTTGCATATGTATGAATGGATTAATTTCTTACAATATGTTTTGATATGGACCTGTAATTTACATAGTTCACTTTCAAATCACTGTGTATGAAAAATGTAAATGCCCACATTAAGTCAGAAAAACAATGGCCATCATGAGATGCACTCGGTGTTTAAACACAATGGTTAAAGATAACAACTGCAAAATTCCAGGTTCTTTTTGTATAAGTGTGAGATGCAAACCTCACTACTTACCAGAATGGCTGTGTATTATGCACTTTCTTATATTTACCCTCACAAAATATTACTCAGGTGATCAAATTAAGAAGAATAAGATGCATGGGACATGTACCATGTTTGGGAGACACGAGAGGTGCATACAAGGATTTGGTGGGGAAACCTGAGGGAAAATGACCACTTAGAAGACTTGGGCATAAACTGGAGGATAACATTAAAATGGATCTTCAAGAAGTGGGAGGGGGGAATGGATTGGATTGATATGGGTCAGGCAAGCTCTTGCAAATGCAGAACTCCTCCATAAAATGTGGGGAGTTTCTTGACTAGGTGAGGACATGTTAGCTTCTGAAGAAGGACTCTGTTTAATGGAGCTACTGAGCTGTGTATTATGAAGGAACCAAGTTATACAATCTGTTCCAAAAAACATTGAAATTTTGAGCCATGACATTTTTTACACAAATACATCACAATAAAAGTTAAACACAGTCTCATCACAGGCCTGGATAGGCCCTGAGGGTTCCAGGAGGTTGTGGGTTCCGGATTTCAAGGGAGTCATGACATGAAGGTGGTAAGTTTGTCAGCCCTATGCACCGGCCATCATTACCCCCAGGAAATACTCCTGGTACTCATTTCTCTTAGAGGCTGAGTTATCCCCAGGCCCATAGTACAGCCGGAAAAATTAAAAATTCCAATGACAGCATCGGGAATCGAACCTGCGACTTTCTGGCTTGTAGCATAGTGCCCATATTTTTTTGCGTTTACAATGATTTTCTTACAAGATTACCAAACGGCTGTGCAAACCATGTAATTCATAGTTGTATGATTACAGTACATTCCCACTATGACATGTTCCATGTCAATGTACAATGCAGAACTTACGGTATGTACACGCGTTGTTCTATTCTGTAATTAGTCCCAAGTAGACTGACAATACACATTCATTTAAAATACCAACAAATGCACTTTGTATTTAAAATATTATAAAACCTCACTTGGTTAAAAACACTTTAAAAACATTCATAGGTCTCCAACATGTTTCAGTTGTTACTTC